>Ga0256845_1002385_pt1 | contig 13643 bp, 13 predicted proteins | sample RiftiametaG_FD_189101 | JGI IMG/M metagenome (GOLD analysis project Ga0256845, IMG submission 189101) | Tube worm associated microbial communities from hydrothermal vent at the East Pacific Rise, Pacific Ocean - Riftia | ecosystem: Host-associated > Annelida > Integument > Unclassified ...
GAGAAGCTAATTCTTCTCCAATTCTATCTTGTGCTTCTCCTGTAGCAGCTCCAGTATGTGGAGTTAATGAGATTTTAGCGTGTTTTAATAAAGTCTCTTTTGGGGTAGGTTCATTAGTGAAAACATCTAAAGCGGCATGAGCAACTTTACCTGAATCTAAATTTGCGATTAAAGCATCCTCATCAATAACACCACCACGAGCAGCATTTGCGATAATTACTCCATCCTTCATTTTAGAAAATTCTTCATTTCCGATTAATGCTTTACCATCTGCTGGCATTGGCATGTGCATCGAAATAAAATTAGCATTAGCCAATAATTCATCTAACGTAATGGTATTAATTTCTACACTTACGGTTTGTGTAGCAACAGGAATGTTTATAGTTGCTTTATCAACATAAGGATCGTAAGCAATCACTTTCATTCCGCAACCTAAAGCATAAGAAGCAAGGCTTTGTCCAATTCTTCCAAAACCAATAATTCCAATAGTTGCACCTCTTAATTCAACACCTTTTCCGTATTTCTTTTTTAAGGTTTTAAAATCTGAACCTCCAGAAATAGGCATTTGTCTGTTGGCATCATAAATAGAACGAGCAGCACCAAATAAATGAGCCATTACTTGTTCAGCAACAGATTGTGAAGAAGCTGCAGGTGTATTAATAACTTTTAGTCCTTTGTTACGAGCATATTCAACATCAATGTTGTCCATACCAACACCACCTCTACCTATTAATTTTAAGTTCGGACAGGCATTAATTAAATCTTCTCTAACAGTTGTTGCACTTCTTACTAATAGACCAACATAGTTGTTTTCATTAATGGCATTAATTAAATTGTCTTGGGCTACGGTTTCTGTGATAACTTCGTAACCACCTTTTTCAAGATTTTTTTTTCCGATAGGAGCAATCCCATCATTTGCTAAAATTTTCATTTGAATAATGTATTAATATATCAATGTAAAAATGTAGCAATTGAATTGCTACATTAAATAATTTTTTAATTGTTAAATTAAGTTCTTCATAGTGTCAACTAAAACTTGAATGCTTTCTATTGGCATTGCATTGTAAATTGAAGCTCTGTAACCACCAACATCTCTGTGTCCGTTAATTCCGCTTATTCCTGCTTCCTTCCACATGGTGTCAAATGCTTCTTTTTTGCTTTCATCAGTCAATACAAACGTTACGTTCATATTACTTCTATCTTCTTTTGCCGCAGTTCCTTCAAATAAAGGATTAGTATCTATTTCATTATAGATTAAATCTGCTTTTTCTTGATTTACTTTTTCTATCCATTCAATTCCACCATTTGCTTTTAACCATTCTAATGTTAACATAGAAACATAGATAGGATAGACAGGAGGTGTATTAAACATAGAGCCTTTAGCAATGTGAGTTGTTAAATCTAACATGGTAGGAATAGTTCGTCCTGTATTTCCTAATAAGCTATCTTTAACAATGTAAAGTGTTGTTCCTGCAGGGCCCATATTTTTTTGAGCTCCAGCATAAATCATAGCGTAATCGCTTACGTTAATTTTTCTACTAAATATATCAGAAGACATATCTGCAATTAGTAAAGTATTGTCTTGTGTTGGAATATCTTTTATTTGAGTTCCAAAAATAGTGTTGTTCGTTGTGATGTGTAAATAATCAGCATCATTCGGAACCGTAAATCCTTTTGGAATGTAATTGAAATTTTGGTCTTCAGAAGAAGCAACAAGAGTCATATTACCTAACTTTTCTGCTTCTTTGAGCGCTTTTTTACTCCAAGCACCAGTGTTTAAATAGGCACCATTACCATCTTCTTTCATAAAGTTTAAGATGGTCTTTAAAAAACCTGTACTTGCACCACCTTGTAAAAACAAAACAGAATAACCTTCTGGTACTTCGAAGAGTTCTTTTACCAATGCAACTGCATTATCCATTACAGCAACAAAATCTTTACTTCTATGCGATATTTCTAAGATAGAAAGATTAAGATTGTTGAAGTTAACTACAGCTTCTGCCGCTTTTTTTAGGACATCTTGATTTAAGATACTTGGTCCTGCACTAAAATTGTGAATTTTTGACATTTATATGTTTTTAAGTGTTTAAAATGTCATACAAAAATAGTACTTAAAGGTCAGTTGAAAAGCAAAGAATTGATAAAAATTTTAAGAAAAAATAGGAGCGTGAATTCGTAAAAACTAATCACTTAATTTTACTCCGTGAATAGGGCAAAAACTCCAATTTCCTTTCATTATTTCATTATCTGTTGGGCAGTATTTACTCGGCAATAAAGCAGGTAGAGGAAGGTTCCATTTAAATTCATCATTAGAATGTTTGACGGTGAAATTTCCTTTCTCAAATTCATTAATAATGTTTACACCTTTTTTGTCTTTTATTTCAAAAAGGTAAAAATGCATTCCTTCACCTAGTTGACCGAGCATCTTAGCAAACATAGGCCTGATATTATCTAAAATAGTGTTTAGTTCAATAGAGAAATCTTTCTCTTGTAAAGGGTAGTAAACATTTTTCTTGTCATCAATAATAGACGCGGTATTTTTCAAGTCTATTTTACTTGTAAAGGTAAACCCTCCTCCAGTTATTATTTGAACATCTGCGAAACACATTACTACATAATTTTCAAATATAGATTCTAAAAGTTTAATAGATTCATCTTTTACCTCTGGGTTACCTTCTAAAGCAATTCTCCAATAGCTATTAGGAATCCAAAATGCTAGCTTCATTTTACTGTCTTTTTTGTGCCATGTTTGAATGTTGCTGATTAGCTCTATTTGATCAACTTTATGGGCGTTCTGTCCGAAAGTATTAAGACAAATAAATAAGATTAGTGTAGCAATTAATGTTTTCATATTTTTAATTATGCTTTAAAAGTAATTAATTAAAACTAGCACTATTTTCGTCTGATTTTTTTCCTAGATCAAAAAAGTAAGCAATAGAAATTCTAAACAATTTTAGTGTTTCTTTACTTGTACCTTTGTTATCATCTCTATAATCTAATAAGCCGTGAGAATACATAAAAGTGAAATGTAAATTGTTCATTTCGTAACCAATTCCTGCATTAATCCCCATATCAAACGCTCTTAAACCAGCAGTTCCAGATGTTTCTGAACTTGTTGTTTCTGATTTTGGAAGAAATGAACTCGCTATTCCTCCAAAGCCTCCAAAACCGCTACTTTCTAATAAAGCGTCTAAATCAATAACATCGAGTATTGGGATGTCGGTTGTTTTTTCTTCTTTTCTGTTTGCTGAGATTAATAACGCAGCATAAGGTCCTAAGTAAAAATTAACGTTTTTAACTTTATAGTTCGCTAAAACAGGTATTTCAATAAATAGCTCAGAACTAACCCCTCTAATAGTTTCTGTAAAATCAGTATTAAGGCCTGGTATGTTTAAAGTGGAATCTATTCCCAAACTATCCAATCCTGAGGGTAAGCCGAATCCTCCTCCAAAGCCATTTAGTAAATCTTCAAATAATGTAAAAACAGAACCTGTTGTTGAGGATGAGTATTCTTTCTTTTTTTGAGATAGAAAAATTCCCGTACTCAATTTGAATTTATCAGAAAAATGATATTTAAGATGCCCGCCAACGTGATAACCAAACTGGTAGTTTTGTCCAATATCAGAACTAGCCATTGGTATAATGTTTAAGCCAATTTCTGGAGCTAAACTTACTTTTTGGCTAAATCCGATTAGCGGGATTAAGAGTGCCAGTGTTATAATTATTTTCTGCATAGTTGTTAAATTTTTTCAATAATTTTTCCGCCAATTATAAAGTCATCATTTAATGAGATTTTATAATCGACATATTTATTGTTGCCTAAATCCATTTCGTTAATTATATTTTTGTAAGAGATCTCTTTAGCAGAAAAAATCACTTCATTAATGTTGTAAATAGAAATTAAATCGGGCAATTGATTGAGTTTTCCAGTGTAGGTTTTAGCATCAGCTTCATTAATGTTATTATTTTCTTTTAGCGTTAAAAAAATAACAGCAGACTTGCTTTTCTGAATGCTTTTTTTAATGTTGTCAACAAAAGAAATACCTCCTGCAATAATAGTCGTTTTCGTACTTTCCTTTCGGAGTTTAATAGATTGGTAATAATCTAGGATAATACGATTGACAGGTATTGAAATTGTAATTATACCAATAATACTTACCAAGTATTTGATAGAGAAAGAAGCAGTTTCTGGAAATGTAAAATTGATAGCAAACAATAAAATAGCACCTAATACAACTCCCAAAATAGTTCTGTTTAAACTTATTTTTTTAGAGTAACCTCCGCAAACTGTAATACCAATAATAAACGCAGAAAATACTGCCGCAATATTTAAAATCCCTTCGTTATTACTCAGTTCAATTTGGTTAGGAAACCCTAAGAAAGGTTTAATATAATTGAAGAATCCTAAAGCAATGGTAATTAAAATAATATCGGTGATAACCAATTTAGCTTTTCCGATAAAGCGGAATAAAATAGCCAAAAATGCTCTTAAATAAATGGCAATATTTATAAAGAAAGAAAATGTTTTTGCTTTTTTCGCAAAGTGTTTTTTAGAGAAAATAATCATAGCATTATAAAAAACAAATACATAATTAATGTTCCCTTTTTTTGTGCTTTCTCCTTTGTAATGGATTATTCTAACAGTGGGTAAATAGTAGTTTTTATAGCCTCCCAAATTAATTCTGTACGATAAGTCAATATCTTCTCCATACATAAAAAAGGTCTCATCCAAATAACCAACTTTTTCTAGCGTAGATTTCCGCATCCACATATAAGCACCAGAAAGCACTTCAATTTCATTGGTTTCATTTTCTGGTAAATAACCTAAATGATATTTTGCAAACTTTTTAGATTTTGGAAAAATTTTAGAAAGTCCAAAAATCTTGTAAAAAGAAACAGCAGGAGTAGGGAGCCCTCTTTTCGATTCTGGTAAAAAGATGCCATTACCGTCAATCATTTTAACGCCTAAACCACCTAAGTCTGAATGGGTATCAGAAAAAGCAATAGATTTTTCAAAAGCATCTTCTCCAACAACGGTGTCAGGGTTTAACAATAAAACATATTCACCTTTTGATATTGCGATAGCTTGATTATTGGCTTTAGAAAAGCCCACATTTTCTTTGTTGTGTATTATCTGTACATCAGGAAATTGAGCTCGAACCATTTCTAATGAATCATCAGAAGAATCATTGTCAACAACAAAAACTTCGGTAGAAATATTAGGAGTAGCCTTATAAACAGAAGTTAAACATTGTTCTAAAAAATGCCTTACATTGTAATTAACTATGATAATAGATAGCTGCATTTATTTTAGCGAAAGTGTGTTTTGAAAAGGGATTCTATTCAATAAAGATCTTCCTAACGTTAGTTCATCTGTGTATTCAATTTCATCTCCAATACCAACACCGCGAGCAATAGTTGTTACTTCAACATCTAAGTGGGCTAATTTTTTATAGATATAAAAATTAGTAGCATCACCTTCCATAGTAGTACTCAAAGCCATTATAATTTCTTTAGGTTTTTTGTTTTCTATGCGTACTATAAGTTCAGGAATTTTTATATCGCTAGGTCCAATTCCTTCCATTGGAGAAATAATACCACCTAAAACATGAAATTTACCTTGAAATTGATTGGTTCTTTCTATCGCAATTACATCTAAAATGTTTTCGACTACACAAATTACATCGTTACTTCTATTGTGGTTGCTACATAATGAACAAGTTGTGCTATCAGAAATGTTAAAGCATGAGTCGCAATATTGAATTTGATTACTTAAATCCATAAAAGCTTTTCCGAATTCCTCAATTTCTAACGTTTCTCTATTTAAGAGTTGAAGGACTAATCTTAATGCCGTTTTGTTTCCAATACCGGGTAAAGAAGCTAGTTTCTCTACTGCGTTGTTAAATGGAGAGGACGAAATTTGGTGCATCATAGTGTTCTGTCAACAATTTACTGTGAATCAAAAATAATATGTTTAACGTTAAGAAGATGAATTTTATTGATTTTTGTTTCAACTTATGAATCCAACGATTGTTATATTATTTATTGTAGGCTATTTTGGCTTACTAATGCTCATTTCTCATTTTACTTCTAAAGGAGCAAATAATGATTCTTTTTTTATAGGAGGACATAAATCACCTTGGTATTTAGTGGCTTTTGGTATGATTGGAGCTTCACTTTCTGGGGTGACTTTTATATCTGTTCCAGGTTGGGTAGAAGTGAGCCAGTTCTCATACATGCAAATGGTATTGGGTTACTTTGTTGGTTATACTGTTATTGCATTGGTATTAATGCCTCTGTATTATCGGTTAAATCTTACTTCAATTTATACCTATTTGGAAGATAGGTTTGGAGTTTATTCCTACAAAACTGGAGCAGCATTTTTCTTATTGTCACGAACTATTGGTGCGGCATTTAGGTTGTTTTTAGTTGCACAAGTATTGCAATACTTGGTGTTTAGTCAATGGGAGGTTCCATTTTTTGTAACAGTTGCTATTACTATTTTATTAATTTGGTTATATACTTTTAAAGGGGGGATAAAAACGATTGTTTGGACAGACTCCTTACAGACATTATTTATGCTAATAGCAGTTGGTGTTTCTATTTATTTTATTAGTTCAGAATTGGGTTTAGGATTTCCTGAATTGATAAGCGAAGTGAAGAATTCAGATTACTCGCAAGTATTCTTTTTTGATGATTGGAACGATAGGAAACACTTTATAAAACAATTTTTTAGTGGAATGTTTTTAGCTATTGTAATGACTGGTTTAGACCAAGATATGATGCAGAAAAATCTAAGTTGTGAAAATATTAAGGATGGACAGAAAAATATGTTTTCGTTTAGTATAGTGTTGATAGTGGTAAACTTTGTGTTTTTGGTATTAGGAGCATTATTATTTATTTATGCTAAAAAAACGGGTATGGAAATTCCTGTAAAAACAGATAATTTATTTCCTGCAATTGCGACCAACTTAAATACTGTGGCAGGTGTGTTTTTTATTTTAGGATTAGTTGCCGCAGCTTATTCAAGTGCTGATTCTGCTTTAACAGCATTAACAACATCTGTTTGCGTAGATTTTTTAGATGTAAAAAACAAAGAAGAATCATTATCAATTAAACTCAGAAAGAAAGTACACGTAATTGTTTCTTTTGTATTGTTTGTCGTTATTTTATTGTTTGATCTTGTTAATGATGAAAGTGTAATAAGTTCATTATTTAAAGCTGCAGGTTATACTTATGGACCGTTACTAGGCTTGTACGCGTTTGGACTAATATTAAAGCGAAAAGTGAAAGATAAGTTAGTGCCAATTATTTGTATTGTTTCTCCAATAATATGTTACACGTTAAATGTTTTTTCTGTGGAGTTGTTTAACGGCTATAAATTTGGCTTTGAAATATTGATATTAAATGGCGCACTTACCTTTTTAGGATTGCTTTTAATTTCGTTTTCTGATAAAAAATAACGTTAAAACTTACTTATACTTTCTATTTCAAATTGTTTTATTATCTTGCTGCCTTTAACGAGCAATTAAATAATAAAGCATAGAAATGAAAAAGCAATCAAAATTAGCAGTAGCATTATTAGTTGGTTTACCATTAGTAATGATGACTTCTTGTGGTGGAGATGATCCTATAGTAGAAGAAGCAATTGAAGAGGTAGTGGAAGAAATGCCTAAAGAAAATACAACATATTATCAAATTCCATCACCTGATGAGATGTTTGGTTTTATTAAAGAAAGTGGATTGCCTTTTAATGGCGAATTATTAAATCCTATTTCTAGTTGGGATAGTTACTCAGATGCTAAATTGCAAGCTTTAAACTTTGGTATTTATTCTGCAGATTTAGCGTACACGGCTGCTTATAAAGAGTTTAATGAGACAACAAAATATTTTGCTATAGTTCAAAAAATGTCAGAGCCATTAGGACTTAATCCAGTTTTTGATAAGTCATTAATAGAAAGAGCTCAAGCTAATTTAGAAAATGAAGACTCATTAGTTTCTATTACAAACACTTCTTATTTTGCGGTAATAGATTATTTAGAAAACAACGAACAAGGTGATAGGTTAGGTTTGATTGCTTCAGCAGGATGGTTAGAAACTGTTTATGTTGCTGCAAATACAATTAATTATTCGAAAGATAAGGATGCTGTTGATAGATTAGCAGATCAAAAATTAGCATTAGATAACTTATTAGATTACTTAGCAAAATATGCGTCTAATGCTGATGTAGCTGAAGTTTTAGTGTGGTTTAATGAATTAGAAGCTGTTTTTTCTACTTTACCAGAACAAGAGGATGAAAAAGGTTCTGGTTTATCATTTAAGAAAAAAGAAGGCGGTAAAATGGTGTTAGGAGGAAGTCCTTCAATCTCTATATCAGAAGAACAATTTAATGCAATTAAAGAAAAGGTTAACGAAATAAGAAACAACATAGTAAAAGTTGAGGCTTAAACAATTTTCAATTTAAAAGAGAAAAAGATGAAATACATAAATAAAATAGTTGTAATTGCAATAATTTTAATGATTCCAGCAATGTCCTTTGGGCAATACTGTAATTATTTCCATGAGGAGTATTGTTCTCCTTCAGAAAATAAAAGTTTTAAATTAAATGGACAATCTAAAAGTGCGTTATTTAGTAAAGGTCAAACTTCTGAACTAAGCATCTTGGTTTATAGAAAACTAGATTATAGAATATCACTTTGTATGGATGATAATTTAGGTTCGCAGATTGCGTTTAAAATCTATGAAATTAAGAAAGTGAAAGTAGAAAAAGTTATTGAGCATAAAGAAATGGAAGAAGAAATGGGACCATGTTCTGAATGTGATGGTACTGGTAGTTTAGATGGAGAAGATTGTTGGGAATGTGAAGGTGCTGGAGAAAAATCTACAGGAAATGAAAAAGAAGTAATTACTAAGGAAACGAAAATTATTGTTGAAAAACAAAAACAATTACTTTATGATAATAGTGAAGATGGATACGCTAATGAGATTGAATTTACGGTAGAAAAATCAAGAAGGTTAGTGATTGAAATATCAATCCCTGGTGATGGAGGAGGATCTACTACTAAAAAGAGAAGTAAGTTGTTAAAATCTAGCGATATGGGATGTGTTGGTATATTAGTAGAACATATGACAACCCCAATATCAGGATTTAAAGGAACAGGATTTTAATAAAATTTAAAAGTATTGATAACCCTGGTGATTTTTCATCAGGGTTTTTTATTTTAAGATGAGAATGGATAAGATAAGAAAGGTTTTAGATGATGCAAATCAAATTGTAATAACAACACATAAATCTCCTGATGGAGATGCAATAGGTTCTTCGTTGGCATTGTATCATTACTTAAATAAAATAGGTAAAAAGGTAACGGTTATCGTTCCAGATGCTTTTCCAGTTTTTTTAAATTGGATGGAAGGAAGTGTTGATATTATTCAATACGATATACAAACAGAAGAAGCTGATAACATAATCGAAAAAGCTGATATTATATTTTCGTTAGATTATAATGGCTTAAATAGAATTGCGGACTTACGTAATCCTATAGAAAAATCTAATGCAATAAAAATTGTAATAGATCACCATCAAGACCCTCAAGATTTTGCAAATCACTATATAGTAGATACAGCATGTTGTTCTACATCGCAATTAATTTATGAATTTATAGAAAATTTAGGGGAGTTAGATAAGTTAGATAAAGCAATCGGAGAGTGCATCTATTGTGGTATAATGACAGATACAGGTTCTTTTCGGTATCCATCAACTACATCAAAAACACATCAAATTATAGCGCATTTAATTGAAGTGGGAACGGAAGGTTCTAAAATACATCAAGAAGTTTATGATACTTATTCTGAAAGTAGATTAAGATTATTGGGTTATGCATTAACAGAAAAAATGAAAGTTTTTCCAGAGTATAATGCGGCTTATATTTTTCTATCTCAAGAAGAATTAAAACGTTTTGATTTTAAGAAAGGAGATTCTGAAGGCTTGGTAAATTATCCGTTATCTATTGATGGAATAAAATTTACAGCTTTAATTACCGAAAAAGAAGGTTATGTGAGTATGTCATTTAGATCGAAAGATGATTTTTATGTTAATAAAATTGCGAACGAACATTTTAATGGCGGTGGGCATATTTATGCTGCTGGCGGAATGCTAGAAACTTCTTTAGAAGAAGCTGTAAAAAGAGTAGAAGCGATTATGAAAAAAGGTAATTAATAATGTTAAAATGGTTAATTTATATATCGCTGTGTGGTTTGATTTTTTCGTGTTCTGATAATCCTAAAGAGCTACCTGAGATTGATATAAAAAAGCTGCAAGAAGATTTAATTGCCGCGAATAAAAAAGCGTTATCTCAAGAATCAGAACAGATTGCAGCGTATGTTAAAGAGAAAGGTCTGAATGTAAATAATACAAAAACAGGTTTGCGCTATCAGATTTATAATGATGTTGAAGGAGCTGAAATTGAGAATAAGCAACAAGCAGTTGTAAAATATACAGTAACATTATTAGATGGCACAGAATGCTACGCAACAGAAGGTAAATCAGAAGAGTTTACCGTTGGTAAAGATTATGTTGAAAGTGGTTTGCACGAAGGAATACAGTTTATGAGTGTTGGAGATAAGGCAATTATTATTATTCCATCTCATTTAGGTCATGGTTTAGCAGGAGATTTAAAAAAAATTCCAATTAAATCGACTATTGTTTACGATATAGAATTGGTTGAAATTAAGTAGCGAATGAAAAAGATACTTATAATATCTGTTATACTATTAACGCTAATTTCATGCGAAAGTAAATTTTCTAATTACATCGAAAAGGAGGGTGATATTTATATAAGATTATTGTCTTTTGAAGAGAATACTAAAAATCTTAGAAAAAAAGGATTTGGAGCTATAAGTATTGAGGTTTATGAGAATGAAAAATTGCTTTACACGCATCATAAAGAGGAGTTGATTGATCTTGAAAATAATAAGTTTAGCTTTTTAACTAAACACTTAAGTTTAGGAGATAGTGCCAGTTTTATGGTTCCGACAACAAAAATCGTAAATATTTTTAAGCCTTTAAAGCTACAAGAAACTACAGTTGATTATTTATCAGTTTTTATAAAATTTGATAATTTTTTTAATAGCGATAATGATAAAGAGATGGTAGAACAAGTTGTTCTTAAAAAATATTTAAGAGGAGCAGAGGTGAAATCGAAATCCGGGATTTATCTTGAAAAGATTAAAGAAGGTGTAGGGGCAGCAATTGAAAAAGGAGATGAAATAACCATTGCATACAAAGGCTATTTTGTTAGCGGTTTAGAGTTTGATAACATTTCAGGAAGAACTGCGTTTACGTTTGCTTATGGATCTCAAGGACAAGTAATAAAAGGATTAAACATAGCAATAAAGACAATGAGAGAGGGTCAGGAATCAAAAATAATCATACCTTCGCAGCTTGCTTTTGGAGAAGTAGGTTCAACAACACTAATTGTTCCTCCTTTTACAACGGTAATATATGATTTAGAAATAATTAAAGTAAATTAATAATCGATAATAAATAATAAATAGAATGAAAAAAGTAACATTATTAGCAATTGCCTCAGTAACATTATTTGCTTGTGGTGGCGGAGGAGAAAATACTTCAAACGTAGCATTAACAAGTAATATTGATTCAGTTAGTTATGCTATTGGAGCAAGTCAAGCAAAAGGATTAATGACGCAAGTGCCAGAATTAAATATATCTGCATTTATGAAAGGGTATAATGATATTGTGGATTCAAATGATTTGATAATTACAGAAGCAGATGCTCAAGTAATGCTACAAGCATTTGGTCAGAAAAAACAAGCGGAAGCACAAGCAAAACAGCAAGAAGAACAAGCTGCTATGTATGCTAATGTACAAGAAGATGGGCTTAAATTTTTAGCAGAAAATAAAACTAAAGAAGGGGTACAAGTTACTGCGAGTGGTTTACAATATATTGTTTTAAAAGAAGGGCAGGGTGTGAAACCAACGACAGCATCAACTGTTACGGCTCATTATGTAGGTATGTTAACAGATGGCTCTGTTTTTGAAAGTAGTGTTGCAAATGGTAAGCCTATTGATTTTCCTGTAACGGGGGTTATTGCAGGATGGACTGAAGGATTACAATTAATGAAAGAAGGAGCTAAGTATAAATTTTTCATCCCTCAAGAATTAGCTTATGGAGCAAATCCAAATCCAAATGGACCAATAAAACCATATGCTGCTTTAATATTTGAAGTAGAGTTGATAAAAGTAAACTAGAAAAAATTTGTGGAACGGGTTTTGCATTTTGTCAGCCTGAACCTGTCGAAGGGTTAACAAAATAAACTAAGAATATTAAATTAAACAAAATCAAAACCAATGAAAAAACAAATCGTTAAAATCGGACTATTGGCTTTGGCAATTACATTTATTAGTGTAGATGCTAATGCTCAAAAAAAGAAGAAAAAAAATAAAAAAAGTAAAATGGAAAAAACAGTAACACCAAAATTAGAGCTTAAAACTGAAATTGATTCAGTTAGTTATGCTATTGGATTAAACATGATAGAAAGTATTAAAAGAGACTTTCCTGAAGCAAATTTTGATGCATTTATTGCCGGAGTGAGAGCTGGAGCAGATAACGATACGAATGCTTTAATTAAAAAAGAAGAATTAGAATCTATTATTGGGCCTTATTTTCAGAAAAAACAAGCAGAAGTACAAGCTGCAGAAGCTGGTAATGTTGATAAATTTAAAGCAGAAGGGCTTATGTTTTTATCAGAAAATAAAACGAAAGAAGGTGTTGTAACTACAGCTAGTGGTTTACAATATGTTGTAATGACTGAAGGTACTGGAGATGTTCATCCAACAGCTACTTCTAATGTAGAAGTTCATTACCATGGTACAACTCCTGATGGAACTGTATTTGATAGTTCTGTTGATAGAGGTAAAACAATTTCTTTTGGTTTAAACCAAGTAATTAAAGGTTGGACTGAAGGAGTTCAGTTAATGGTAGTAGGAGCAAAATATAGATTTTTTATTCCTCAAGAATTAGCTTACGGTGCTAATGCTCCACAAGGTGGTTCAGGACCAATTAAAGCTTATATGCCGTTGGTGTTTGAGGTTGAATTGTTTAAGATTAACTAAGGTATTATTTAGATAAAGTGAATAGCTCTACATTTTTGTAGGGCTATTTTTTTGTCAAGGCCTTGTCATCCTGAGCACGTCAAACGAAATTTTGGGCATAAAAGGGTAATTTGGAAGCTGAAATGAAGAATCTATTTTATAGAAAGTAGATTCTTCATTTTATTGGATAAAAGCTTTTAAAAATGTCAGTTCGAGTGATTTCGATTTTTATCGGAATAGTATCGAGAACAACATTTTTTGATTAAATCATTGGTTCTCGATACAGTTTTTTTGAAAAAAACCACTCGAACTGACAATGATTTCTTATATTAAAACTATGAGTAAAGAAATAACAACACTATCAGGATTAAAATATACCATTACTAAACATGGTAAAGGAGAAAGTGGAATTGCCACCTTTAATGCGAGATAAAAGTTAAGGTAGTTGAAGTTGTTTTTAAACAAATAATTTTGACATTATGAAAAATCGAAAACAATACAGTAAAGAGTTTAAATTAAATGCTATCAAATT
>Ga0256845_1002386_pt1 | contig 13635 bp, 11 predicted proteins | sample RiftiametaG_FD_189101 | JGI IMG/M metagenome (GOLD analysis project Ga0256845, IMG submission 189101) | Tube worm associated microbial communities from hydrothermal vent at the East Pacific Rise, Pacific Ocean - Riftia | ecosystem: Host-associated > Annelida > Integument > Unclassified ...
GTTTGCTGAATGGTTTTCTAAGGCATCTTATGAAAAGAATTGGAAGACCATGGTTAGTTATAAAGGATTTGAGAGAGTGACGGATGGAAAATTTATAAAGAACACTCTTGGTATTAAAAGTAAATTACTTGAAGATTCAAGGAGTGTAATATTCTATAATGACAAAACAGGACCTTGTCATTTTCTCAATTTCGAGGGGAATATGCAGGTATTGACTTTTTTTGGTAATATGCTATAATAAGTAGAGTCAAATCAATCAGAACTGTTCAAGAAGGAGTAGTCGAGTCATCTAGCAGGATTCTGGGTTTGAAGAGCAGATTTCTTTTAAGAAATCTAGTATAAAAAAGTAAAACAATCCTACAAGATGAACACAGGAAAAATTTCTCGTCTTACAGATCGTGGTTTTGGTTTTATATCTCAAGAAGGAGAAGAAAAAGATCTTTTCTTTCATGCAACTGAATTGCAAGGTGTAGAATACAACGATTTACAAGAAGGCGATGAGGTATCATTCGAGATTGCTGAAGGTCCTAAAGGACAGAATGCAGTGAATGTATCTAAAGTAGCGTAAGCTAAATAAAATAAAAACAGTGCTTTGGCACTGTTTTTATTTACAAAATATTTACAGTTGGTATAATAGAATTGATATTTAACCGATTTAAGATAACAATATTTAAAAAGTTCGCTAGATAAAAGTATTTAATGGTTTAGTTTGGATGGATTAATTAAACTAAGGATGAATTTAATTGATATTAAAAAAGATTTAAAGAAAATAAAAATTAAAATCTCGCAATTACGAGACTATCTTTGATTTGATTAATAAGAAAAAGAAGATTGAAATATTGGAAAGAAAAATTCAGAATAAAGAAAATTGGGGTAAGCATAAATTTCTTAGTGAGGTAGCTCAAGAAATAGAAGAAATGAAAAATGAGATTTTAATTTGGCAAAATGTTGAAGATGATTTTGAAGTGTTAAATCTTTTAGTGAATACTGATAATAAACAAGATGATTTGGAAATAGAGTTTATTAACGAACAATATATTAATTTAAAAAAACAAGTATTAAAAATAGATGAAGAAGTTCAATTTAAGGGGATCTATGATAAAAATGGAGCGATTATAACTTTACAAGCTGGCGCAGGAGGAACAGATGCTCAAGATTGGACAGAGATGTTAATGAGAATGTATTTACGCTATGCAGAAAAAATGAATTGGAAGAGTAAAATAATAGAAAAGAGTAGCGGTATTGAGGCCGGTATAAAAAGTGCGGTGATAGAGATGACAGGTAGATTAGTTTATGGTAGAATAAGAGAAGAGTCTGGTGTCCATAGATTAGTTAGATTATCACCTTTTAATAGTGATAATTTGAGACAGACATCTTTTGCGATGGTAGAGGTGATGCCTATTATTGAGGAAAGGAATACGGGGATAACAATAAATCAAAATGATTTGAGGATTGATACTTATCGTTCATCAGGGGCTGGTGGTCAAAGCGTTAATACTACAGATAGTGCTGTTAGAATTACTCATTTACCAACTGGTTTAGTAGCTACTTGTCAAAATGAAAGATCGCAATTGAGGAATAAGGAAAAAGCGATGGTAATTTTAAAAGGGCGATTAGCTAAGCAGATGGAAAAACAAAAAGTTGAGAAAATAAAAGAATTAAAAGGAGAAAAAAAGGCTATTGAATGGGGGAGTCAAATTAGATCTTATGTTTTACATCCTTATAAAATGGTAAAAGACCATAGAACTAAAAAACAAACTAGTGCAGTGGAAAAAGTTTTAGATGGAGAAATTCAATTAATTAAAAATTAAAAATTAGTAATGATTGTATACAATAAAGTTTCAAAAATATACAAAGAAGGAGAGGCTCCTGTTCTGAAAGATATTAATCTTGAAATTAAGGAGGGGGAATTCATTACTTTTGTTGGTTATTCTGGGGCGGGTAAATCAACTTTATTGAAAATGGTTTATGCTGAAGAAAATCCAACTAAGGGAGATGTTTATTTCCATAAAAAGAAAATCAATAATTTAAAAAGAAAGCAGTTACCAAAACATCGACAGCAAATTGGTACGGTTTTTCAAGATTATAAATTATTACCTAAAAAAAATGTTTGGCAAAATATAGCTTTTGCTATGGAAGTTGCTGGCAAGACAGAGGAGGAAATTGGAGAGGATATTCCACAGATTATAGATATTGTTAATTTGAAAAATAAAGTTAATAAATATCCAGAGGAATTATCCGGAGGAGAACAACAAAAGGTGGCTCTAGCAAGGGCATTGGTAAATCGTCCAAAAGTATTGGTAGCTGATGAGCCGACTGGGAACCTTGACCCAATCTCTACTTGGGAAATTATGCAGTTACTTTTAAAAATAAATGAATATGGAACAACAGTTATGTTAGCAACCCATGATAAAGATGTAGTAAATCGGATTGCTAAGAGAGTTATATCAATGGACAAGGGAAGAATAATTAAAGATGATATAAAAGGTAAATATTGTATTTAAAAAATCAATTTATAAAATATGTGGTTACAATTTAAAAGAACATTTAAAGCAGGTATTGAAAATTTTACGCATAATATATGGTTAGCCATTGCAACAGTTAGTGTAATAGCAGTAGCATTATTTATTATAAATATTCAAGTGGCAAATGTTGTTGCAAATTATTTATTACTAGAGGACGTTAGAGATAAAGTTAATATTTCTGTTTACTTAAATCAGGATATTAAGGATGAAGAGGGCCATAAAATTGAAGAAAAAATTAAAGGATATGCAGAGGTTGAGAGGATTAATTATATTTCTAGCAAAGAAGCTTTGAGAAGATTTAAAGAAGATAATAAAAATAATCAAACTCTCAAGGAAGCAATGGAAGAATTAGGTGAAAATCCTTTAGGCATAACTTTAAATGTCAAAGCTTATAATTCTAATGATTATAATCACATTGTTGATAAAATAAAAAAATCTGACTTTATAAATAAGGTAGAGAATATTAATTATGAAGAATACGCTGGAGTTATTAACGGATTAAATAATGAAATAAAATCTAGTCAAAAAATGGCTATAGTTTTAGGAATAACTCTTTCGGCTATTGCAATTTTAATTACATTTAATACTATTCGTGTTACAATTTATACTCATCGCAAAGAGATTGAAATAATGAAATTAGTAGGAGGTTCTAACCATTTTGTAGAGGCACCATTTATTTGGGAAGGAATTTTGTATGGCAGTATTGCAGCTGTAATTGCGTTGATTAGTAGCTATGCTTATCTGTATTTTATTATTGCTGATAATACAACAGGCACATTATTATCATTATCTAATGCTAAATTTATTAAGCAATTTTTAGAAGTGTATTTTATGAAAAATGTAATTTTAATTATTTTAACTCAATTTATAATTGGAATAGCTTTGGGAGCTATTAGTTCATTTATTACTATTAGAAAATATTTAAAAGTGTAAAATAGATAGTAAAAAAATGTTTAAAATGACTGACAAGTTTTTTGCATCTACCCTTTTAAATAGTATTTTTTTCTAACGTCTTTCTTTTTTTAATTTTTATGGAAGAGTTAAAATATGTGTTAAAAAATAATTTTTGATAAGATAGGCGTCTATAGTTCTCTGAGGAGGTATTATAAATTAAAAATATGAAAAAGAAAAAAAAGAAAATAAAATCTAAGAAAAACAAGAAGCAAAAATTTATTATTTGGCTATGGTCTGCGGTGGTAATTTTTTTGTTAGTGATAATACTTGGTGGAATAGGATATTTGTATTTTAGTCCTAGCATTAATTCAGTGGCTAAAATATTTTATAAAAAAATACCTTTACCTGTCGCACTGGTAGAAGGAAAAATTATAACTAGTCAAGAATTATTTCAGGATGTAGATGCTGTAAAAAAGTTTTACGAGTCAAAAGATTACACAAAACAAAAAATGAGAGTAGATTTTTCTACGAAAGAAGGGACAATGAGATTAAAAATAAAAGAAAAAGATATTCTCGATAAGTTAATTGAAAATGAAATTGTTAAAAAAATTGCAATTGCTAAAAATATTAGTATCTCGAATCAAGAGGTTGATAAGGCTATTATAAACTCTCTGAAAAAAGCAGATAGTAATTATGAGAAATTGGCTATTAATTTAAAGGCAAATTATGGTTGGACAGTTAATGAATTTAAAAATAAAATTGTTAAGAATCAATTATATTTAAAAAAATTATTTGAATGGTATAAAATAAACAACAAAAATAGTGATGATTATAAACGTTTACAAGTAATTCAAGCAGAATTATCTATAGATAGTAGTAAATTTGATGATGTGGTAAGTACAGTCTCAAAAACTGAAAAAAATGAAGAGATAATGTGGATAGCAAAAAGTAAAATTATACCAGAGGTCGCTGAAGTAATAGATAAAATTAAAATTGGAGAAGTTTCGAGAGTTATAATATCACCGTTAGGAATGCATATTATTATAGTTGATGAGAAGAAAGATGTTAAAAATAAACAAGGATTGGCTGAGGAAAAAATAAGATTACGACAAATTTTTATTAAAGGAAAGAGTTTTATTGAGTGGTTGCGTGAACAAAAATCTCAAATTAAGGTGCAAGTTTTATTAAAGGAATATTCTTGGAATGTTCAGGCTGCGGAAATAATTTTTTCAAATTCAAAAATGCAAATTATGGAAAAAAATATTAGAATTAAATCGCAAGGAGACCCTAGTTTATAAAATTTAGTAAACTAAATTACTATGTTTTTAAAAAGATGAATACAAATAAAAATACAAATAAAAATAGTTTAAATAGCAACCAAAAAAAGCATAATGACCGTTATGTTGATTTGTCTGCGACCAAAAGAAAGATTGTTAAAATGAAAAATAGATCTGAAGAACAGGCAGCGGCTGAGTACGCTTCCTCTATTGGAATTCCTTATTTAGATTTAAATATTTTTCCAATATCTTTTAAACATATTAATTTAATACCGGAGAAAGAGGCTCGTAAAAATCAGGTTGTTATAATTCATGCTATAGATAAAGATTTAATGATTGGAGCTTTAGACCCTAAATCTGAAACTGCACAGACAATAAAAAGAAATTTTCAAAATGATGGTTATAAAGTTAAATTTTTTGTTATTTCTGAAAGATCATTAGAGAAATCATGGGAGATTTATAAAAAACATACTTTGGTGGAAACTTTTGATTATTTTAGAATGCAGTTAACAGGAGAAAGCTTAAGTGAATTTGAACAAGATTTAAAGGATTTAATAGATTTAGGTAAAAGAATTAATGAAATACCAACTACTAAGTTATTGAATATTATTGTGGCGGGGGGCATTAAATTAGAAGCCTCAGATATTCATTTAGAGCCAGAGCGGGATAGCATTAAATTAAGATATAGAATTGATGGTGTTTTACATGAAGTTGTGCATTTTCCGACAAGTGTTTATTCTCATATAGTATCTAGAGTAAAAATATTAAGTAAGATGATGCTTAATGTTTATGATGTTGCGCAGGATGGACGATTTAGTATTAAAACGGATGATAAAAACACAATGGATGTTAGAGTTTCTGTTTTACCGGGTAATTATGGTGAAAATTTAGTTTTGCGTTTATTAAATCAAAATATTTCTTCCTTGACTCTGGAAAAGCTTGGGTTAAGAGGAAATAATTTTAAATGGTTGATTGGTGAATCTGAGAAAGGGCAAGGGATGATAATTAATTCTGGTCCAACTGGTAGTGGTAAAACAACAACATTGTATTCTTTAATAAATAGAGTAAACTCTGAGAGTAAAAAAATTATTAGTATTGAAGATCCGATTGAATATCAAGTGCCGGGAGTCAGACAGACACAAGTAGAAAAAGAGAGAGGATATACTTTTGCGGAGGGATTAAAATCTATTGTGCGTCAAGACCCCGATATAATTTTAGTTGGTGAAATTAGAGATGATGAAACGGCAGAGATTGCTGTGCATGCTTCGTTGACAGGACATTTGGTTTTAACTACAGTACATGCTAATACAGCAGCTGGAGTAATTGGAAGAATTATTGACTTAGGTATAAAACCTACTATTATTGCTCCGGCAATTAATGTGGTTATAGCACAGAGATTAGTAAGAAGATTATGCTCACATTGCAAAGAGAAGTATAGGCCAGCACCAGAAACAGTGAAAGTGATTAAAGAGATGTTGTCTTTAATATCGCCAAAAGCTGAAATTGAAATTCCAAAAAATGTTGAATATCTTTGGAGGGCACGAGGCTGTGTAAAATGTAAGGGGCTTGGTTATAAGGGACGAATAGGTATTTTTGAGGTTATGCTGATTAATGAAGATATTAGAAAAATGATAGAGAGTATGGCAACGGAAAATGATATAAGAGATGCTTCTTTGGAAAATGGACTTATTACCTATGAACAAGATGGGATTATTAAATCATTAGAAGGGGAAACATCACTAGAAGAAGTACAGAGAGTATCAGGGAAGGGAGATTATTTATTAAATCTTTATCAAAAAATTATTATTCAAACATTATCTCAGGGGATAGATATTGATTTGGATATTATTGAAAAATTACAATCTGAGGAAATGGAATATCAAAAATTAAAAGTGATGATAGAAGAGGCTTCTTCGAAAGATAAGATTAAATATATTTTGATGGCTGGTATTATTATGCAGGCAGGAGATATTCATATTGAGCCAGGAGAGAAAGAATTTAAAATAAGATATAGAATTGATGGTATTCTTCACGATATAGTTCGATTGCCAATTAATGAATTTTTAACTGTTTTAAATGAAATAAAAGTATTGATAGGAGCTAAATTACAGAAAAGAGAAGGAGTTATTGATGGACGGTTTAGAATTGTGCTACCTGAGAGAGCAAAAGGATTTAGTGTTAATAAAATAGATGTAAGAGTTTCAGTAATTTTAGGAGGATATGGAGATATTGTTGTAATGAGATTATTAAATCAAACAGCTCAAGCAACAGAATTAAATAAATTGCAATTAAGAGAATTTAATTTATTAAAAATTAAAAAAAATATTTCCAAACCAAATGGAATGGTTCTTAATACAGGTCCGACTGGTAGTGGTAAAACAACAACATTGTATAGTGCGATTAAAGAAATTGCTAAAGCAGAGCTTAAGATTATTACGATTGAAGATCCTATTGAGTATCAAATGGATGGTGTTTTGCAAACACAGGTGAATGAAAAAGAACAGTATACTTTTGCTACAGCTTTGCGAAATTTATTAAGACAGAACCCAGATATTATTATGGTTGGTGAGATTAGAGATGAGGAGACGGCAAGGATTGCTTATCAAGCAGCTTTGACGGGGCATTTAGTTTTAAGTACTTTACATACAAATAATGCAGCTGGTTCCGTGCGTAGATTGGTTAATATGGGAATTAATTTAGCAGATATTTCTTCTGGTACAAATTGTTTTATGGCTCAGAGATTAGTCAGAAGTTTATGTTTGGATTGTCGGCAAAAAATACAATTATCTCAAGAACAGGATGCTAAAATAAATAATGTTTTAAATAATATTTCTTCAGCAACAAAAATTGAAATTCCTAAGGAACGAAAGATTTATGAAGCAGTTGGCTGTCATAAATGTCACGGATTGGGCTATGTAGGCAGAATTCCTATTGCGGAAGTTTTGGAGATTGATGAAGAAATGGAAAAATATATTACAATAGATCCAACTACTTCAGAATTACATCATAAAGCAATTGAAAAAGGGATGCTTTCTATGGGGCAAGATGGTGTTTTAAGAATTCTTGAAGGCAGAACAACTTTTGATGAAGTTACTAGAGTATCAGATGAAATATAATTTAAAATAGTGTTAGAAAGTTTATTCAAAGTGATGAGAGTATAGTGTTTTTTGGGAGACATTAAAAGTTAAATATTTTGTAGTATGAAACAAGAAGGTTCCAAATTTTTATTTTTAATGATAAGTATTACAATTATAGGATTGATTATTTTATTAGCAATATTATTTTCATTGTCGCCTTATCAGAAGAATAATAATTTAAATATTGTTAATATAATAATTTTTTATTTTGGGCAGTTTATTTTTTTTGCGGGATTTTTTATAAGTATTTTTTTTATGTTTAAAAACAAATCTAAATTGCGAAAAGATACATATGAAATTGCAATTATTTCAATTCGTCAAGGATGTTTAATGGGGATATTGATAAGTGTGTTATTTATTATGCAAAGTTTGCATTTATTGATTTGGTGGGATATTTTATTAATTATGGTAGCAATTATGTTAGTAGAAATGTATTTGTCTGTAAAATAAATATTTAAATTTTTATAATGAGTATATTTTTTAGGGCAAAATTTAACTAGACGAATAGTTAAAATAAATATAATATTTTAAGGGCATATATAAAACTAGCAAATACATTGCTTTTTTTTGTAAATTAGAAGTTTTGCCGCTGTTGACAATTTTTTAATAAGTGGTATACTAAATTACTAAAAAGAAATAATAATAATTGCTTGTTAGAAAGCATCGTACTACCCTTGAAATAATAGTGAAACTTTTTCCCTCCTACGTTTCGTTATTAGCATCATGGGTAGCACGATGTTTTTTAATAAATTTTATGAAGAGTGTGTTTAGGAAGATACTAAAAAATTAATTAAATTTATTAGCAGTTTCGTTAAAATTTGATTTTATAAAATAATTTAAAATTTCAATAGTTTCTAAAAGTAAGTTATTTAGTATAATTTCTTCATCCTTATTAAAATTGTTTAAAACAAAATTACGAAAAAGTGTTTTGTCTGGAATAGTATTTTTAGAGCTAGGAGCAATACCAATACGTAGTCTGGCAAAATTGTTATTGCCTAGATGTTCAATAATTGATTTTATACCATTATGTCCAGCTGAGCCAGATTTTTTGGAAAGTTTTATCTTGCCTATTTCAAAACTTAAATCATCATGAATAATTAAAATATTATCGAGGGGGATATTATAATATTTAACGAGGGAGTTAATTGCAATTCCTGATTTATTCATGTAAGTTTGGGGTGTTGCTAGGATAATATTTGAATTGTTTATTTTAATTTTGGCAAATTTAGCATGGTGTTTTGCGTTTAAAATTAATTTGCAGGGACAATTTTTTTCAGTAGTGCTAAGGTTTATTAACCAGTTTTCTAAAATACGAAAACCAATATTATGTCTAGTGAATTGATATTTTTTATCAGGATTTCCCAATCCTGCTATTAAAAATGTTTTCATAATTTTGAATTAAAATTTTAGTTATACAAAAGCAGTATTTAAAATAAATATTAATTAATTAAGGCTTTTCCGTCTTTATTTAAAATTATTTCTTTTTTTATCTGTGAGTGAGATGTTACTTTTTTAGAAGGTTGAGAAAAATAGTTTACAGTTTCGGAGGTGAGACAAAGAGTAATGTCAGGAATTTTTTGCTTGGAAGATAAAAGATTATTTTTGAGAGTTGAAGTGTTTAAATTTTTATAAGAAATATCTACATTTAATTTATTGGCTAAATCATTTAATGTAAAAAGTTTTTTTATTTGGGCATTGCTTGTGATGGTATCTTTTTTAGAAAGGCATTTTTTTTGATACTTTGCATTGCGATAAATTATTTTAGTATAACCCCATTCTTGCATAACTTTTTTGAAAGATAAAAATGATTTATAATTTGGAGTAATAAGTTCTATGATAGCATTTTCTTTTTTTATCTTTTCTTTAATTTCAGTAAGTTTTTTTAAATTAAAAATATTTTTACTAAGTAAGTGTACTTGACTGTAGTTTTTGGCTTTAGGGAGAAGGACGTAGGCTGAAACGCCACCCAAAGGAACATGAGTTGATTTTAATAAAGAATCTTTGCTCCAAGCATCTAAAACCTTATTTGTGGTTTGATAGATATTTATGTTTTTCAAAAGAGCAATAATATTTGGTATTTCGGCTGGGGTAATATTTGTTTGAAGATGTTCCCCTAAAGTATTTAATAATTTAATTATTTTTATAGGATTAGCAAGAATTTTTAAAGAAAGAGCTTTTTCTCTGGCACTAGCAATAATTTGTTGTTGTCTATAAGCTCTTCCAAAATCTCCTCCTTTAGTATGTCTAACTCTGGCGTATTTTAAAGCAGTCTCTGCGTCTAGATGGTGGAAGCCTTTACTTATTTTGAATGTTTCATAAGAATAATTTGGTCCTGGATAATGACTGTCATAAATATCATCTTTTACTTCTACGTTAACACCACCTAAAATATTTATTATTTTTTTAAATCCAATAAAGTCAATTATTATATAATAATGAATGTTTTCTCCGGTAATTTCTTCAATTGATTTTTCGATAAGAGCTAGCGATTTTTTTTGGGACATTTTTTTGTTGCGTAGCCCATACGTATATAGGGCATTAATTTTTGTATGAAAAGTGCTATCTGGAATTTTGACGTATAAATCTCTAGGAATGGAAAGGATGGACGATTGGTAGGTTTTTGGATTAATAGAAGCCAGAGCAAGGGTATCAGTTAAGTATTTTCCTTTATGTTTTTCTCCACCAATTCCTAGTAATAAAATATTTATTCGATTACCTTTTTCTCCTTTTAATTTAATTTTGTCTTTATTCAGGGCGGATTTGGTCAAGGTAATTAATGTATTGGGAGTATTGGAGGATTGAATATTTAATGTTGATTTAGAAATATTTTTATTTAAATTAAATAAAAATAATCCTCCATACCCAAATATAAGAAGTAGTATTAAAAAAAATAGTCTTAGGAAAAATCCAGACCAGATAATTTTACTTCCGGACTTGTTAATAGTAGACATTATAATAGTATTATTAGTAGATAACTAACCCCAGCTAATAAAAATGAAAGGTTTATTTTCATTACTAAAAATAATGATGCAAAAACAGCTAGCATTACCCCACTATGGGATAAGATTTGTTTAAATACTATAAATTCATCTGTATTTTTGCTATTCTTTGCAATTTTGTAAGTGTGCGAAGCTATGGGGATAGAAAACATAATTGCAAATAAACTAGCGAACAAGGAAATAGCAAAGATGGAAAATTGTTTAGTTGTAAAGAATTTTAATATCCAAGTTGTTGCTAACATAAATGATGATATTTTTACTATTAAAAAATAGTTGTGTTTGGCAATTATTTTGCTTAATAACATAGTAAAAAGAATAGTTCCAACTCCAATCAAACTACCTACTGTTCCAACAGACATAGTGTCTTTTAGAATTAAAAAAACGAATAATGGCCAAAGAATTGTTTCGGCAAATGAGCTAAAAGAGTCTAGCATTATTGAAAGGAAATGTTGTTGGTGTTTTTTGAAAAATTTTGTAAGATCTTTTATGGAAAAATTAATATGTGGCTGTATATCTTTTGAGTTTAATAAGATAACAATAGGAATAATTAAAATTATAGTAGCTAAAACAAATAATAATTCAAAACCAAATTTGAGAGAAATAAAACCTCCAAGTAGGGGGGCAATCATTGTAGAAAGACTTTGCAATGACATTAAAGTTCCAACTTGAGAATCTCCTTTTTTATTAGAAGAAAATCTAGCAAATAGTGAATGCATTGGCACCCAATACAAGGCAGATGCAAAAGCTGAAATGATTGATAGTGTATATAAATAAAATAGAGAAGGATTATATTTTAAAAATATAATACCAATTAAATATAATAAAAATAGTGGAAGGCTGGCAATCATAGTGTGTTTTAGTCCCAGTTTGTTGCCTATACCTCCAGCTAATATCGAGAATAGTATTATAAAAAATTCCTTAATTCCATAAAAAAATAATATTTCTGTTAGGCTAAATCCAGTTTTATATAAAAATATTGGAATAAAAAAACCAATTAACGAGGCTACAAAACCTTTGATTGAATGTGCTAAATATAAAGAGTAGATGCCTTCTTTAAGTTTTTTTAAAGGGTATGAAAGATGTAGATGTTCGAGACGATTAAAATGCATATTTTTGTTTTTTAGATTTAAAAACAACTTTTTTGTAAAGTTGATAATAAATTATTTGTTGATATCTTTATTATAGCATAGAATTTAATTTTAGTAAGTTTAGCACATACTTTTTTATTTTCGGTATTAAAAAAACTAGTAGTTATTTACTAGCCTTACCTTTGCTCTTGGGGGTATTTTATTTGTTGGGCCGGAGGGATTCCTTCTCACTCCGATTCGAAGCCTGGGCACTACACACAGAATACTCGCTATTCGCTCGCATTCTACTCGTGCCCTTCGAATCTCTCCGGTTTTTGGTATTAAAAAAACTAGTAGTTATTTACTAGCCTTACCTTTGCTCTTGGGGGTATTTTATTTGTTGGGCCGGAGGGATTCGAACCCCCGCATGACGGGATCAAAACCCGCTGCCTTACCGCTTGGCTACGGCCCAATTTATTTCGCCAATAATTCTTTTAATTGTTGTTTTAAGAATTTTTTACCTTCAGTTGTTTTTAAATATTTTTCTCTTCGTTGTGCGTCTTTCTTTAATAAATATGCTTCATAGTGAATTAATTTTACTGGAAGATTTTGTTTCGTAAATTTTGATTTTCCAGAACGGTGTTCCTTAATTCTTCGTTTTAAATCACTTGTATATCCTGTGTAACGTTTGTTATTTTTTAATAATAATATATAAACATAAAACATGTAATCTTTATTTAGAGAGTTGTCTGTTGGGCCGGAGTGATTTTTACCATATCGAATGATATGGCGAACCTTACCCCGTCATTCGACAGGGCGCTTTGCGAACCCGCTGCCTTACCGCTTGGCTACGGCCCAGTCTAATTAATTAATAATTAAAAATTATTAATTAAGAGTATATTATTCTTGGAGGTTAACAATTAAAGACTAGTTACTTCGTTTAATTATTTTTCCCCCGATTTTTTTCATTGCTTCGTAGAGAAGTTCATTATCATTGGTAATTGATTTTTGATTGCTGTTGTTTTTATCGTTATTCTTTGAATCGGTGCTGTCTTTTGCAATAACATTTTGAGGCAATTCATCTTCTGTTAAAAATTTAGCTTTCAAGCGCACTTTAAATATATTAGCAAAAACTTTTTCAATTGTCAATTTACTTTGAGGATTATTTAACCTATCTTTGCCAAAGGTGTGATTTACTTTTATTAAAACAATTTCTTGATTAATATTTATGGGCGCGCAATTTTTTAAAACTCCAGCAATAGATAGACTTTTTTCTTTTACTCCTTCTAATACTTCTGCCCATTTGTCTAGAAAGTTATTTATAGATATAGCGGAGCTATTTATTGAAGGTGCGGGATTATCAGAGGAAGTACTTTTTTTTTGAGGAAGGGGGGCATTTAAATTTTTAGTGGACTTTTTTTTTGAATTTGTTTTTTTTGAAATAACTTTAGAGTTAGTTTTTTTTTGAGAAGTATTTTTTATTTTAGCTAGTTGTTTATAATTTTTTGAAATTTTTTGATTAGTAGCAATTAAATTTTGTTCTGTTTTTAAAAAATATTCAATTAGAGCCATTTCTAAAGGTAACTGTGGAATGTCAGATTGATTAAAATCTTTTAAACTACTTTGTAAAAAGGATATTAAAATTGTTAAGTTTGTTAAACTTAGTTTTTTATTAGTATTTTCTAATGAGATTATTTCATCATCAGTTAAATTTTTTAAAAGAATACCGTTAGAAA
>Ga0256845_1002387_pt1 | contig 13634 bp, 9 predicted proteins | sample RiftiametaG_FD_189101 | JGI IMG/M metagenome (GOLD analysis project Ga0256845, IMG submission 189101) | Tube worm associated microbial communities from hydrothermal vent at the East Pacific Rise, Pacific Ocean - Riftia | ecosystem: Host-associated > Annelida > Integument > Unclassified ...
GAGATCCGCACGTCGTAAAAGAGATACCGACCGAGCTCAACCTTGGCCGCACTCATGGCATTGTCGGCGGGCACAAAAGGCTCGGGAAAACCGTCCGGTAGCTGCCATTGCCAGGGATCTGGGTCGTCGGGCGTTGCCGCCGTTGGCTCGCAGGCGAGGGCGGCAAAGAGGAGCAGCGCGGCGCTGAGTGGAAGGGCGAGCTTGGGTTGAATCATGGCTCTGTGACCGTCCGAAAGACGGTTTGGGCCCCGGGGTGGGTCGCGTTGGTGCCGTGCTCTAAGCCCAGGGCGGTGAAGAGCGGGGCGCACTCTGGATCGCTCGGTCCCGACATGCAGCCCTCGACGGGGTCCTCCATCATGTCGTTGGCGGTGGTTAAGTCGGCACCCTGCACCAAGGCGGCGAGGTCGATGGCGAGGGTGTCGGTGGCCGGGTTAAAATTGTCGAAGGCGAGGCTGATTCGGTTGCCGTTGGCGCAGGTGTAACCCTCGGCGGTATCGCCCGCGCAGCCGGTGGCGCCGAGGTGAAAAACGAAGGACTCACCACCCTCGGCCGTGAGATCGACGCGCATGTATTTGTAGCCGCCGAGCCAACTCCAGTACATGCCGGGGATGTTGAGCGGCGAGGGAGCCGAGGCGCTGTCGAGGTGGTTTTGTGCCTCGGGTACGCCGAGCGTGAACTCGATGCCGGTGATCTCCGAATCGTCGCTCCGCTGACCAGTGATTTCGAGGTTTTTCTGGGGACTGCCGACACACTCACCGGAGGCGTCCTCGAAGTCGAGTAGGGCGATGGTGCCGGATTGCCACTCGGATTCGTCGAGCACCAAGGCCTCGCGGCTGCCATCGCTGTGCAGGATGATGATGTCGTGCAGATAGAGCCGAAAGTCGTTGGCCTGCAGGTTGGCGTTGGTGGTGCCGAGACCGCTGTAACTTTGGCCGCATGCAAAGTCGATGTCGCCGACCATCGGCGCGAAGCGGATCGTGACGGCCCGGTCTTCGGGGTCGTTGCAGCCAGTGATGAGCGGCACGCTGAGCGCGAGGACGAGGGCGATTCGATGCATCCCAACGACGATAGTGGCATCGCTCGGAGAGCGGTAGGGCATTTTGTCGCAGTGCATGCTAGAGGTGGCTTAGTGCCGCTCTCGGACCTTTTTTTGTTTCGGGTCGATGGCCCGCAAGACCTCGGCGAGCTGCCCCCGGTCGAGGTTTTTTTGGGTCTCAGAGAGTTCGAGAACGAGGTTGTCACCGGCGCTCTCGACGATCTCGATCCGCTCGACCGCGCCGGAGATCGGCGACAGCGAGAGCGTCATGCTGCGGTAGATCCGACGGGCGGGAGAATTTTGCGGCGGCAGTACAGTGAGGCGGATCCCGGCGCCGCGCGGTCGCGAGAGGCGAGCCGAGAGTTCGAGTGCGGTGGCCTGCTCGAGGTCCTCGGGTGGCGGTGCAAAGGCGCCGACGAGGTGAGTCGCGAGCCACTTGAGGGTCGCGCTTGGCCGCAGTGGCGCGATGTTTTGGGGGTCGTCGGCGTTGGCCAGCAGCGTGCAACGATCGCCTTGGATAAGCGTCGTCGAACCCGCCAGATCGTCGTCGTGAAGAAGCAGGCGCTCGGGGCCGATGAAGACCAGGGTGCCGGGCATGCTCCGCGGTTTGCCGTCTAAGTAGAGCGACGAGCGGCGGATCGTCGTCAACTTGGCGACCAAATTTTGAGTGCTCTGCGCGTAGCTCCGCCAGAGATCGAGGCGCCGCCGAACCACCCGATCGCGGCCGACCGCGAGCCCCGGCAGCAGGGTCGCGCCACCGCAGGTAAGCAGTGCTCCGAGGCCCCCGAGCGCGCGCAGCAGCGAGCGACGGTCCTGCGCGGGCACGGGCGATCGCCGGCTCATCACGAGCCCTCTCGATCGTTTTTTCCGTTTTTTCCGTTCTTTCCGTTCTTTCCGTTTTTTCCGTTCTTTCCGTTTTTTCCGTTTTTTCCGTTTCTTCCGTTTCTTCCGTTCTTCTCGTCTTTTTCGCGGGCACTGGGTGCAGCTCGATCTTCGCGGAAGAGCTGGCGGAGCAGGCGATAGAGCCCGGGGGTCGCGAAGATGCCGAGCCCCGGGGCGATCGCGCAGCCGCTGGCGATCGCGATGCCAAAGGCTTGCCAGGTCGGTTCGGGCGTGGCGACGAGGGCGAGACCGCCGGCGATCTGGCAGAGGCTAGAGAGCAGCAGGGCGCCGACGAGCAGCGGTCGCTGGCGATCGATCGACCGACAGGCACGGCCGCCGGCGATCATGCCGGCGGCGCCGACGAGCAGCAGGGCCGGTAGCAGGGCCGGACCTATCGGGATGCCGGCGGCTCCGATGGCGATGATCAGCGCGCATTCGCTGGCCACCGCGGTGATCGCCGCGGCGAGGGCAAGGGCGAGGCTGCGGGTCGCGAGCCAGATGATGAGGGCGCCGATCCACAGGCCAGCGCCCGCGTAGAGCCCCAGACGCCCGCGAAGATGTCGGCGATCGGCCGCCTCGGCGAGCACCGATCCGCGGAGCACGAGCGCTTCGCCGTCATCGCCGGCGAGCGTGACCTGCGTGGGCTCAACGGCGAGGAAGGCTCGCGAGCGCAGTGTGACTTGCTCGTCGCCCGAGGCCACCCGGTGGGCGGCGATCCAGTTGCGTAAGGTCCCGCGCAGGGCCGCGGCGGGCGAGGGTCGGGTGCGCAGATCGACGGCCCCGCGAAGGAACTCGGCGAAGGCCTGCGGGCGGAGTTCGGCGCGGCGCAGCGAGGCCTCGAGATCGATCATGCGGGCGCCGATCTCGAGGGCATTGAGGGCGGCCTCGCGGCGGTCGAGTTCGTCGTCGCTGAGTACGAAAGCGCCGGGCGTATCGAGGCGGCGGAGTTCGCCGGCGAAGCCCTCGGCGAGTGCATGCGCGTCGCGGATCGAGCGCTCTAGTGCGGTCTCGAGATCGGGCCCCGAGCTGTCGAGAGTGACGAGCATCTCGGGGTCAAAAAAGTCGCGGCGGATCACCCTCCGTGCGCTCCGCAGCGCGGGGTCTCCGAGTTCGATCGCCGCCGGTCCCTGGATCTCGACGCGTTCGCTCCAGAGGGCGCCGGCCATGAGCACGCCGCCGCAAAGCAGCACCGCGAGTGCCGGCCACGGGCGCAGGCGGAGTGAGAGACCCCGCGGTGGTCGCGAGGGACCCGGGGGCTCGGCCGCGCTTAAGAGGCGCAGGGCGACCGTGAAGGCGGCGATCGCCGCCATCCATGCAAGCGCCCAGCGATGCCAAAGGGGGTAGGGCGCGAGCAGCAGCGGCAACAATGCGGTCGCGAGGATCATCGGCCCGGCGATGCCACTGACGGCGATGCTCTGGCGTTGTCGTTGCACCCGGCCCTCACCGGCGACGCCGATCATCATCGCCAGCAGCGGCAGGGTCAGCAGCTCGATGGCACCGCCGCCGGCGACCAGGACGACGAGGCCTGTGAGCGTTGCGCCGCCGATCACCAAGAGCGGTCCTACGAGCCTCAGACCGAGCGCCAGGATCATCATGACCAGGGCGGCCGCACTCAGCAGCGTGCGCCCAAGGCCCCGCGACACCGCGGCTTCGCTGGCGGCCTTGCGCAGAGGTACGCCGTCGGCACGGAGTTCGATCGATGGGTCGGTGCCGACATCTGCGACGGTTTTGGTGAGCGCGGCGACCAGGGCCGCGGCATCGCGATTGGCGCGCAGCTCGAGGAGGAGGGCACGGCCGTCGGCGGATCGCAGATCTCCGGCCGCGCTCGCCTCGGCCCCACCAAGAGGTCCCCGCAGACCGATGCCCACATCACCGAGCAGGCTTGAGATGCCGAGGGGGTCGCGGCGCGGCGAGTCACCTGCGGCGGCGAAGAGGGGGCTCGTCAGGTGTGCACGGATCCCGGCGACGGCACTGTCGACCGAATCTGGCTCTAGGTGTTGGGCGAGCGCGTCGTGACGAGCCGGGGGGATCAGGTACAGGAGGTGTTGGTTGAGCCAGGCGGAGGTCTCCTGCGAGGGAGCTGCGAGGGCTCGACTGGGCTCGGCAAAATCCCGGTGGATGCGATCGGCGGCGATCTGTAGCGCGCCTGTGCGAGTGCCTGGGTTGGTCCCGGCGTTGACGGCCTCGTCGCCGCCCCGGGACTCTTGGATCTCGAGGTGAATCCACAGCGAAGAGGACTCCTGCGAGCGCTGCTCTGTTGCGACCAGGCTGTCGACTGCACCGCTAAGCGGGGCATCGCGGCGAATCACCACAGCCAGGGCCACACTTGTGGCAATAAGCCACACCGCGACGAGCACCCAAGGGGGGGCTCGTCCGCGGCCTCGGCTCTGCCCGCCTGTGCTTTGAGGTTCCCTCACGATCGGCGCAGAGGCTAGCATAGAGGCTGCAAATCTCGCGAACAGGCAATTTCACTGGAGTTGGGCTCTTGACGGCATTGCGTAAGTCTCGGGTTGAGATCTGCTTGGGTGTGGGCTCGGGCCCTACCAGGGAGGAATTTCTGTAGTCAGGAAGGCGTCACAGGGCGGTGACTTGAATCTTGCATGCGAGTTAGCGAACAAGTAGAGGATTATGATGCATGCAGAGGAAACGCCGGCGAGGGCCCTCGTTCACGAGCTTCGATTACTGCTTCCTCGATTGGACGAGAGCGCGCCAGATCCGGGCTCTTCGCTGTTTTGCCGGATCGTCGGTGGCCTGACGGTCGAGCCCGAAGAGCGGAGCAATCCGCATCAAGAGGCGATCGTCTCACCGCTCGGTGAGTGGGCCGAGCGTCATGGTCTTGCTCAGGAGGCGGTGATCGCCGAGCGTCTAGAGCAGGTGCGCTTCAACGTGCTCGTCGCTCAAACCTATCCCCTGGCGCCCTACGAGGAGTTTTTGCTTGCGGCGAAGTGGTGCACTTGGCTCTTTTTTCACGACGACTGGCTCTGTGATCGTCAGGCGAGCTGCGCAGACGGCATCGTCGGTCCGGATGTGCTGAGGGGCGTCCATCAGAGCCTCCTGGAGGTGCTCGGCGGACGGGCGCCCGGGCCCTCCGATCCGCTCGAACGTTCACTGCACGAGATCGCCGTCGAGGCCCTGCGCTGGGGCGGAGTCGAGTGGATGGAGCGTTTTCGCTATAACGTGCGTTGCCACTTTGCCGCGAATGAGAAGGAGGCGGAGAATCGCCAGCGGGGCCTGGTGCCTTCGGTCTCCGAGTACATCAAGATGCGCCCGCTCTCCGGCGCTGTGTACACTGCGTTCGACTTTGTCGAGCTGGTCGAGGACCTGGATATCGGGCCCGATTTGCGGTCTCACGTGGCCTTTCGCAGGCTGGCGTTGCTCGCCAACAACTGCATCTGTTGGCTGAACGATCTCTACTCGTTGGCCAAGGAGATCTTCGAGGGCAACCCGAACAACCTGGTGCTCGCGCTGCGCCATGAGCGAGATCTAAGCCTCGCCGAGGCGATGAGCCAGGCGGTCGAGATGCACAACCGCGAGTACGGCGAGTTTGAGGCGCTTTTGGGCGAGTTGACGGGGCTAGGGCTGGTCCTCGATCGCGATCTTCGGGCCTATCTCCGCGGGATTCGCTCGTGGATGTTGGGCAACGCGGCCTGGTCGCAGCAGACTCTTCGCTACCAAGATCTCCTAAACATGACACTGTAAGCCACTGGAGGCCCACATAGGGCTATTTCTGATTTTTTCGCATGGATGCAGGGCCGGTCGTTTGTGAGCCGCCAGGGGGTCGCGGCCGCTGATCTCGGGGCGACGACAGCAAAGGGCATGATCTAAGATGGCGTCTCAGCCGTCGGCGTTCTGATGTTTCCCGCTCAGCTCAAACGTGTTTCGCTCTGGGGGGTCAACGCTCCTCACGATGCCTTTGGGGTCCGAATCACGGTGACCAATGAGCTTGCGCTGATCGTCGCCATCGTCTGTTTCGGCTATTTCGTGCTCTTTCTCAGCCTGGGTTTGCGGGTCGAGGGCTTGCTCGTATTGCCCTTTGGCATCGGCTTTTTGACCTGTCTGGGCCTCAACCGACTCGGCGCGTATACTGCTGGGCGCCTCACGTTTGTCATTAACTTCGGTCTGGCGGTGTTTGTATTCGCGTCGATTTTTGGTCCAGAGGCTGGCCTGCACTTCCTCTTCTTTCCGGCGGTTGGTTTTTCATTCATCTTTTTTGAGCCCCGCGAACGCTGGCAGATGGCGGTGGGCATTGCCTTTGAGATTGTGGCATATGTGGTGCTTGAGTGGGTAGATTACCCGATGGTCGGATGGCGACATCCACCGAGTTACGAGATCCTTCGCTGGGTCTATATGGCCCTGGTATTGACGACATTTGGTCTCACGCTATTGCCATTGGTCTTCTTTCAGCGGGCCGTCGGTCGTCGCGACCAGCATCTGCGCGAGACCAACGATGCGCTCCACGCACTCAATGAAGAGCTGTTTGTTGCCCGTAAGGATGCCGAAGAGGCAAACGCGGCGAAGAGTGCTTTCTTGGCCAGCATGAGCCACGAGCTGCGGACCCCGCTCAATGCGATTATCGGCTACAGCGAGCTGGTGGCCGAGGAAATCGAGGACGTCGCCGGCGAGCAGTCCCAGGATGATCTCGAGAAGATCCGCGGTGCGGGTATCCATCTCCTGAGGATCATCGACGATATCCTCGACCTGGCAAAGATCGAGGCCGGGCGCATCGATATGTTTTGGGAGACCTTTCGCACCGGTTCGCTCGTGAGGGACGCGCTGGCGCTGCAGGGTCCGGCGATCGCCAACAAGGGCAATCGCCTGGTGACCGCGATCGATGAGGGCACGAAGGCGCAGGCGATCTGCGCCGATCGAACCCGCCTTCGACAGGTGCTCTTAAATCTCCTGAGCAACGCCAATAAATTTACAGAGGGCGGTGAAATCCGCTTGAGCGTGAGTGTTGAGCTCGATGAAGAGAGCGCCACGTGGGTGCTTTTTGAGGTTGCCGACAGCGGCATCGGTATGTCAAAAGAGGTTCTTAAGGGTCTTTTTGAGCCCTTCAAGCGGGCTGACGCGGTCACTAATCGCCACTATCAAGGCACTGGTTTAGGTCTCGCGATCAGCCGCAAACTCTGCCGAATGATAGGTGGCGACATCGTTGTCCGCTCGGTTCTCGGTGAGGGGTCGACCTTCCTCATTCGCATCCCTGCGCATCGCGGAGAAGCGGCGGATTCGCTGATGGCCGGCGCCATCCCGGCCCTCAAAGAGTAAGAAGGGACGAATTCGAGTCCTCACGCGGTCGTGAGGGATCGTCGCGGCGTTGTGGGTTCGTGAGCGTTTCAGTGGAGCGTATTCGCACGCGTGAAAGCCGTTTCGGAGATTTATCGAGACAATTAATAAACTCCGTGATATTTGGCTGTTTCTCATGTTCCTAAACGATTCGATCGATGCCGCGGCCGCGTGACGAAGGTGCCGAGGCGCGGATCCTGGACGCGGCTGCGCAGCGGATCGCGAGGGGGGAGCGCTCGTGGAGCCTCAGTTCGCTGGCCGAGGAGGCAGGTGTCTCGCGGGCATCCCTTTACCGCCGCTTCGGCTCGCGCGAGCGGCTATTTGCCCGTTTGGCCCTCGAGCGCGGCATTGTGGTCCCGCCTGAGGCGCCCAGGGACACGAGAGCTGCGGTGCTCGACGCCTTCGAGAGTCTCCTCGAGGAGCGCGGTTTGCCGGCGGTGACGCTCGAGGAGGTCGCCATTCGGGCGCAGGTCGGCAGGATCACGGTGTACCGGCATTTTGGCGACCGTCGGGGGCTGTTGCAGGCATTCGCAGCCGAGCGCACTCCCCGGAAAATGGCGGCACGTCTGCGTTTCTCTCAGGGCGATGATCTGCAGGGCGACTTGATGGCGCTGGCGCGGGTGGCATTGCGCTTTGTCAGCCGTCATCGCGGTCTTGTGAGGCTTGTGCTTTCGCCCGACCCCGAGGTTGAAGAGCTTTTTGCAGAGCTTCGGCGGGCGCCCGGCACAACTCGATCCGCGCTCAAGAAATACCTAGAATCGCATATTGAGTGTGGGCATATCGAGGGGGACCCTGAGCGCATGGTGCTGCTTTTGGTCGGGGCGCTCGTCGCCCACGGGCTCCTCCTTGGGTCCGGCGACGAGCAGGAACTCGAGTGCAGTGCCCAGTTTGTCATCCAGACATTTATCCGGGGTGTAGAGGTTCACAATTGATCGGAGTACGGAAGCTATGAGCGACGGTAGGCTAGTGATCCCATTTGCAGAGATCGGGGCCGGTGAGTTTGCCCAGGTCGGCGGCAAGGCGGCGAACCTGGGGGTGCTGAGCGCAGCCTCGCTGCCGGTGCCCGGCGGGTTTTGCCTGACAACTGTGGCCTATCGACTCTTTGTCGGCTCGGTGCCCGAGTTCCCGCGTTTGGTCGCGGAGTTAGAGGCCATCTCTGCCGATGATATCGAGGCGGTGCGCAGGCTCGGCGCCGAGATGCGCGATCGGCTTTGCAGTACGCCCATGGCAGCGGCGATCGAGGCGGCTCTGCTCGCCGCCTGGCGTGAACTCGGGGAGCAGGGCGCCTATGCGGTGCGTTCAAGCGCGACCGCCGAGGACCTGCCCGGGGCGTCCTTTGCGGGCCAGCAAGATACCTATCTCAATATCATTGGCGAGGCGGCGCTGGTCGATCGGGTGCGGGCTTGTTTCGCCTCTCTCTACACCGATCGGGCGATCCTCTACCGCCGCAAAAACGGCATCCCGCACGGCGAAACGGCGCTCGCTGTGGTGGTCCAGCAAATGGTGCAGCCGGCAAAATCGGGCATCCTTTTCACCGCGGATCCGCTGAGCGGGCATCGTCGGCAGATCGTCATCGACGCTGGTTTTGGTCTCGGCGAGGCGTTGGTCTCGGGTCTGATCAATGCCGATCTCTACCGGGTCGATCGACGCAGCGGCGAGCTTATCGAGTGCACGATCGGCGACAAACACCTGGCCATCGACTCGCTGGCGAGCGGCGGCACGGAGCAGCGCTCGCTCTCGGCGGAGGAGCGCGCACAGCGGGTGCTCGACGATCACGAACTTGCCGGGCTAGTGGCGCTCGGCGAGCGCATCGAGGCGACCTACGGCGGTGTGCCGCAGGATATCGAGTGGTGTATCACCCCAGAGGGCGAGTTTTTTGTCGTTCAGTCGAGGCCGATCACAACGCTCTATCCGCTGATGGAGCCGCGGCCGTCGGGCCATGATCTTGAAGTTGGCCTGAGTATCGGCCATTTGCAGATGATGACCGAGGCGATGAAGCCACTCGGGTTGTCGACGGTCAAGCAGATCTTGCCGGTCGGTCGGCGCATGGACGAGCCCGGAGAGTGTCCCTGGCTGCGAGTTGCGGGCAGCCGTTTGTACATCGAGGTGGGCCGCATGCTCCGCTTTGGGCCGGCGCGCAGGGCTCTTTTGGCGGTGGCACCCAGTGTCGAACCGCTCGGCGCCAAGGCCCTAAAAAATATAGTCATGCGGCCGGGCTTTGTGGATTCGGGTCCCCGCACGAGTGCCCGCTATATCGCCCGATTTGCGAGGTTTATGTCGGGCAACGTGATGGCGTGGATCGCCTTGCGTTCGCCCGAGGGCTGCATCGAGCGGATCAATCGCCATCTCGACCGCGAACTCGCGGGCATCGACGCTCGGATCGCCGCCGGGGAGGGGCTTGCCGGGCGCCTGCGCAGCTCTGTGCGGGAGCTCCAGCTGACTCTGCACAAGATCATATCGATCATGCCTGCGATGGTCGCTGGGTTGCTCGCGGGCAAAGTGCTGCGAAAGACCTGCCCGGGCTACGAAACGCAAATCACGGCCCTGGGTCGCGGTTTGCAGGGCAATGTCACGACATCGATGGATCTGGAGGTCGGCGATTTGGCCGACTGTGCCCGTCGACATCCCGAGGTGCGGGCGGCGTTGCAGGGCGGTCTTTTGGATCTCGATGCGCTCGCGCAGTTGCCCGGTGGCGCCGAGTTTAAGGCCGCTGTCGACGGATTCCTGCATCGTTATGGAATGCGTGGGCCGGGCGAGTTTGATCTCACCAACCCGCGCTGGGAGGACAAGCCCGCCTCGCTCCTGAGCATGATCGCCGGCAACCTCGGGCACGAGACCGCCGGCGCCCATCGGGCTCACCACGGGCGCTTGGCCGTTGAGGCCGAAAAGGCGGCGGCGGAGCTCTCGATGCTCTCATGGGGGCCAAAGCGGGCGCTGATCCGCCGCATGGTGCGTCTGCACCGGATCCTGCCGGCGGTCCGCGAACACCCTAAATATTTCTTAGTGCGAGTGATGGCAAAGGTTCGCCAACAGGTGCTGCTGGCCGGGCAAGAGCTGGTCTCGCAGGGCCGCATCGACCGACCTGAGCAGGTCTTTTTCTTGGAGTACGACGAGCTCATCGCTGCTGTCGAGGATGCAAAGTTCGAACTGCGGACGCGAATTGATGCGCGCACCGAGGAGTACGAGCGTGATCGGCAGCGGACGCCGCCGCGGGTGATGACAAGCGAGGGCGAGATTCCGCGGGTCAGCCACAGTGGTGACGTGCCCGCGGGTGCGCTCGCGGGCTCGGGGGTCTCTGCGGGCATCGTCGAAGGCATTGTCCGGGTGATCACAGATCCCGTGGGGCAGGTGCTGGGCAAGGGGGAAATCCTGGTGGCGCCCTACACAGATCCGGGCTGGACACCCCTCTTTATCAACGCTGCAGGTGTGGTCATTGAGGTCGGTGGAATGATGACACACGGGTCGGTCGTCGCCCGCGAGTACGGGATCCCCGCGGTGGTCTCGGTCCCCGAGGCGACGACCCTGCTGCGCACCGGCCAGCGGATCCGGGTCAACGGCGACGAGGGCTGGGCGATGGTCATCGACGACGAGCCGGGCGAGGCGGTAGACTGAGGCGTGATGCAGCAGGAATTGGTGCTCAAGGCCCTGGCGGTTGCGAGCGGAGGCGTGCTCTCGTTTGGCTCGATCCTCCTGGTAATTGTGCTTCTCAGCAGCAAGGGGGGGCTCGCAAAGGCCTCCGCCTACGTGGCCGGGTACGGCGGCACGTACCTGCTGGTGGGCCTTGTCTGGCTCTCCGTCAGTGGTCTGGGCGGGGCGCCGGCTGACGATGGCAGTGCGCAAACACAGGTCGCCGCGTGGGCGCAGCTCGGCTTTGGTCTGCTGCTGCTCGGTATCGGCGCCAACACCTGGCGAAAACAACCCGACCCCGAGGCCGAGCAGGGCTCGCGCATGTTGGCGAAGGTCGATGCGATGTCCTGGCGCGGGCTCTTTGGCTTTGGCGTGATCATCGTCCTTATCAACGTAAAGAACGCCGCGGTGTTCCTGTCGGCGCTCTCGCTGCTCGCCCAGGCCAAGCTCGAGATCGTCGCGCGGGTCGTCGTGCTCTCGGCGTTGGTCGCTGTTTTTTGCGGCGTGCTGGTGATGCCGATCGTGCTGGTCTTGCTATTTAGGCGCCGGGCGATGCCGTGGTTGCAGGCCGGTCGCCGGTGGATCGAAGGCTCGATGCGGCCGCTGTCGATCGGCGTGGCTCTGCTCTTTGGCTCGCTATTTATCGGCAAGGCGCTGTCCACATTACTCGTATTTTGATCGCCTATTTTGCGTGAGCCCTGGGGTTGACCAGCTGGATCTGGATGACAAAGGACTGGGGCTCGATCTCGTAGCCGGTGATCCTGCGATCGGGGGGTGTCCCTTCGTACCGGTTGTAATAGAGGTTGTAGCGCATGGTGCCCCGCCAACCCTTGCTTTGGGGCTTGAGGTCAAAGGTGATCGGTTGGGCGAGGCAATGAGCAGAGGCCGCGGGATTGAGCTCGTGGCATTCGCAGCTCGACGGGTCTTGCGCGCACTTTGGGGCGCAGGAGAAGCAGCCAAAGGGGTAGGCCTCGGTAGGCCAACCGTCAAAACGCACGGTGCCGCTGTCATCGTAAAGAACACCCTCGATCGCGACCAGACCTTGGGGCACAGAGAGCCGCGTATGGCCGCGAGCATCGACGCGAACAGTGCAGGGCCGCAGCTTGTACTCCTTGGAGATCCGGCAGAGATAGTCGCCCGCGATGATCGACGACGTGGCCGGAGTTTCGTCGAGGAGGCGCGGCCGGTAGCGCTGCACTTCGGGCGGGTCGATCTTGGTGGTCTTGATGGCGATTGTGGGCTCGGCGGGGCTCGGTTTGGATTCTTCTTGCACGGCGGCCATGGCCGCGACGATCTCTTCGGCATCGCGCTCAGCTTGGGCCTTGATCGCCTCGTTTTCGGCGCGCACGTACTCGCGGGCGGCCATCTCGATGGCAGCATCCTCGTGGGCCTTTGTCGCCTGTCCTTGGTTGTCACAGGCGCAGGCGACCGTAAAGGCGCAGAGCAGCACGAGGTTGAGGGGGACTCGTGCTCGGAGGCTCGGAGGTGTGGTCCGCATCGTCGTGAGTGTCGCATTTTCCACTGGTAGAGGGGGAGCGTCGGAGCGCTCGGCAAGCCCTTATCGCACGCTTGGCGACCGAAGGTTCGGGTTCGACCGCGGGGCGAGTAATTCCACGTGGTATGGTGCTCAATCTAGGGGGGTAGGGGCAAATTGGTATGTCCGGGCGAAATATGCGTGATCATCCTCGGCGTGATACGAAGCAGGTGCACAGTCGCGAGAAAAATGTGGAGAGTCCGCACAGAACTGCAACCGCGAGTGCCAAATTCCGGGCTGAGGGTTCCAGCTCAGGCTCACACTCACGAGTGCCGCCAAAATACGGTGTCAATGTGCTCGATCGTCGGGATACGTCATCGCCGGCCCTCCTAAAACCGCCTGCGTACGGAGTTGACCTGGTCGACAACGGGCCAGAGGAGGGGTTATGCGTGCAGAGGGTCGGCGAGCCGGGGGAGAGCTCGCGCGAGGGCGTGCCGGGGGTGAGTAGCCCTCACGTGCAAAGGGTGGCACTGGCGGGGGTGAGTGGATCCGGCACGACGTTGCCGTACGAGGGCACGATATCCCGGCTCTTTGGCAGGCATCGGCTGCAAGGTGTCACCGCGCATATGGGCCCCAGGGCGGCGGCCGCCAGCCGGGCGATAGGTGCTCAAGCTTACACAGTTGGCTCCCATGTGGCATTTCGCAGACCGGCGCCAAGTCTACGCCTCACCGCCCACGAGGCTGCCCACACGATTCAGCAACGAGCAGGTGTGCAGCTGAAGGGTGGAGTGGGTGCGGTCGGAGATCGTTATGAGCGGAATGCAGATGCGGTCGCAGATGCCGTGGTCGCGGGTCGCTCGGCCGAGTCGTTGCTCGACCAAGTTGCATCAGGTGATGGCTCTGGTCGGTCCGTGCAGCGCAGTCCTGTAGTTCAACGCTACACCGTAGAAAGAGATACTGAGAGCAAGAGTATTCTTCTTAAGGAGACATCCCGACTAGTCAGCGAGAACGGTAAAATGGCGGTGTACGGAGCCGATGGCGCTTCTGGTGCCTTCTATGCCAGTCTCGAAAAGATTCACGAAAGTAACAAGCTCCTCGAGAAATCGGGCTCGTTTATTCGCTTTATCACTCCCGACCTCGCGTACAAAAAGAGGAGTAAGGCGAAGGCGAGAGACAAATTTCCGAAGAAATTCAAGCGTGTAACAGTCCGGAAGCAAACTCTCTATCAGGTGATCCCGTATTGGACGAGTCGTGAGAATTTGGGGATCCACGGGCCGAGGTCAGACGACGAGGGTCTATATAAAAGGAATACTAATCTACACGAGAAAAACC
>Ga0256845_1002389_pt1 | contig 13623 bp, 10 predicted proteins | sample RiftiametaG_FD_189101 | JGI IMG/M metagenome (GOLD analysis project Ga0256845, IMG submission 189101) | Tube worm associated microbial communities from hydrothermal vent at the East Pacific Rise, Pacific Ocean - Riftia | ecosystem: Host-associated > Annelida > Integument > Unclassified ...
AAAATTACCGCTGCAGACGTAAAAAACTTAAGAGAAGCTACCGGAGCTGGAATGATGGATTGTAAAAATGCATTAGTTGAAGCTGAAGGGAATATGGATAAAGCAATTGACGTTTTGCGTAAAAAAGGACAAAAAGTTGCTGCAAAAAGAGCAGACAGAGACTCTACTGAAGGTGTTGCTGTTGCAAAAATAAATGATAACAATACCGTTGGTGTTGCCATTGTTTTAGCTTGTGAAACTGATTTTGTTGGTAAAAACGATTCTTTTAAAGCTTTAGGAAGTCAATTTGCAGATATCGCAATTAATTGCAATACGAAAGAAGAATTCTTACAAGCAGATTTTGGAGGAATGACAGTTGCCGATAAATTAATTGAGCAAACTGGTGTAATTGGAGAGAAGTTAGAAATTACTGCTTTTGAGAAAATAGAAGCTGCTTATGTAGGTTCTTATACCCATATTGGTAGAATTGCTGCAATTGTTGGTTTATCTACAGCAGTAGATAATGCTGCAAATCTTACAAAAGACCTTGCAATGCAAGCTGCATCTATGGGAGCTAGTACATTGTCTTATAATGATTTTGACCCAGCTTATGTTGCCTCAGAAACTGAAGCAAGAATTGCTGTGATTGAAAAAGACAATATTGAGTTAGGAAGATTGGGTAAAACACTTAAAAATGTACCTCAATATATTTCTATGGCTCAATTAACTGATGATGTAATTGCAAAAGCTGAAGAAGCTGCAAAAGCACAATTAAAAGCAGAAGGGAAACCAGCACAAATTTGGGACAAAATTTTACCTGGTAAAATGGATCGTTTTATTTCTGATAATACAACTTTAGATCAAGAACAATGTTTGTTAGATCAAAAGTTTATCAAAGATGAAAAGAAAACAGTAGCCGCATACGTTAAAACGTATGGAGATGTTACTGTAAGTGGTTTCAAAAGAGTTACTTTGGGATAACCTTTTCTTACAAATAATTAAAAAACCACCCAATAGGGTGGTTTTTTTTGCTATAAGGTATTTGATTGCATTTTTATGTTGCTACTTTCTGAGTTAGTAAAAACATCGTTATTTCGTATTGTAAATAACTGTACATGAGCATTTTGAAACACTAAGTATTAACTTATTACTTTCTCTATCTCTTGCTATCATTTTCAGTATTATCACTAATTTACCAAATACACTATATTCTTGTTGATAGTAGTGTGTTATTTAAATCTTATTTTCTTTCCGTTTAAAGTTCCTCGAAAGTATTTGCCCTTTTTTATAAGCAAAATTTCACCGTATTTGCCATTTTTAATACTGGAATCTACTCCAAATATTTTATTGTTATATAAGCTAACAACCTCTTTATTTGAACAATGTCCAACTATTTCGTGTTTTGAGTTTATCATGTTTAATATATCAGAAACATCTTTTTCTTTCAAATTATCCTTAAAATAACCACGATACCATATTAAACCTTTATTGCCATAATAGATATTGTAAAAGTCGGTAGATTTCATTTCTGATTTACTTTGGTCTATAGAGTTTCTCATTAATTCGTTTATACGTTCAATATTAAAATCACTATGAGATATAAAGTCTTTTGAAACACCACCGTGTACAAAAATATCATCATTTATTTTAATAATAGTTGGTTTTGAACGTAACCATCTGCCAATAATTGTTTTTTTATTATATAATTCATCATAGTCCAAGTTTAATAACTTAGAAGTTAATTTGTATTTTTTACTTATGTATCTTAAATCTTTATGAAGAATCATATACTCATGATTACCTAATAAAAAATGTACACGACCACCTTTCTTTTTTGCTTGAGATTCAAGTTTATAAATTAACCAAAGCATTTCATTAACTTTATTCCCCCTGTCAAAAACATCTCCAACAATTACAAGATGACCTTTGCCAAAATTCCAATTTAGATTCTTGTCAATTATTTTATTATTTATTAATATTTCAAGAGCTAAGTCATATTGTCCATGAATATCACTTATTGCAGCAATTTTTTTTACTTTATTAAAAACAGCTTTATCAGGAGGGAATATTGTGTCATATGCATTTGCTCTTAAAATCTTAGAGGATACCTTCCCGTTTATTATTAATTTCTCAATCAGTTTATTTTTCTCTATAATAATATATGGTCCATCTGAAAATTCAGAAGACTCATTTTGATTAGAGTCATTAATATTTTGACTAAAAACAGATGAAACTGACATGAATAGTATTATTATACATATAAAGTTTTTTAGCATTGTTTCTTAAATTTAGGTTTTATTTCTAGTATTACCCCCAACTAGAAAAGCAAAATATCGTTTTAAGGTGTCTTATTTTTCGTTTGGTGAAGTTCGTGAAAATTTTCAACAAAGTCAAGTCTTTAACTACAGTTTCAAAAAAACTCTTTACAAGCTAACATCTAATCAGTATCTTTGCGTAACTTATTCATAAAAACAATGCAATACAAAAGAATACTTTTAAAACTAAGCGGAGAGGCTTTAATGGGCGAAAAACAATACGGAATCGATCCTAAACGCTTATCAGAATACGCACAAGAAATAAAACAAGTAATAGACAAAGGTGTAGAAGTTGCCATTGTAATTGGCGGTGGAAACATTTTTAGAGGTCTTGCAGGTGCCAGCAACGGAATGGATAGAGTGCAAGGAGATCATATGGGAATGCTAGCAACCGTAATTAACGGTCTCGAATTACAAAGTGCTTTAGAAAACCAAGGTGTGCCAACTCGCCTACAAACTGCTATTAAAATAAACGAAGTTGCAGAGCCTTTTATCCGAAGAAAAGCAATGCGTCATTTAGAAAAAGGACGTGTCGTTATTTTTGGAGGAGGTACAGGTAATCCTTATTTTACAACAGATTCTGCTGCTGTTTTAAGAGCTATTGAAATTGAAGCAGATGTTATCTTAAAAGGAACTCGTGTAGATGGTATTTACACTTCAGATCCAGAAAAAGACAAAAATGCTACTAAATTTGATAGTATTACTTTTGATGAGGTACTAAAAAAAGGATTAAAAGTAATGGATACAACCGCTTTTACGTTGAGTCAAGAAAACGAATTACCTATTGTTGTGTTTGATATGAATACCAACGGCAACCTTTTAAAGTTAATTTCTGGAGAAAAACTTGGAACAATTGTTGCTAATTAACTACTGAATTACAAAAAAACCAAACAAGATGAACGAAGAACTTGAATTTATTATAGACACCACCAAAGAAGCAATGCAAGGTGCTATAGAGCATTTAGACAAAGAATTACGCACTATTAGGGCCGGTAAAGCAACACCCGCAATGTTATCTAACGTAATGGTAAATTATTACGGTTCTCAAACGCCTTTAAGTCAAGTTGCAAACGTAAATACTCCTGATGCAAGAACCATTAGCGTTCAACCTTGGGAAAAAAATATGTTACAAGAAATAGAAAAAGCCATTATGGTTGCCAACCTTGGCTTTAACCCAATGAATAATGGAGATGTTATTATGATTAACGTTCCGCCATTAACAGAAGAACGCAGAAGAGACTTAGCAAAACAAGCAAAAGCTGAAACAGAACATGCAAAAGTTGGTGTTAGAAATGCTCGGAAAGATGCCAATAACGATATTAAAAAATTAGATGTTTCTGATGATATTAAGAAAAATTCGGAAATGACAATTCAAGATTTAACAAATACTTACACAAAAACTATTGACGAAAAGTTTTCTGTAAAAGAAGTAGAAATCATGACTGTCTAAATTTTTTATAGATATAAAATCACTGTTGTCCGATAAAAGACAAAAGACCGCTTCGCTGAAAGACATAAGAATAAAGAACTGGCTATAACTAACAGATAGATAGTTTTTTAAGTGGATACAACTTTTTTAAAGCGAAATACCAAAAAAGTAAGGTGTGTCTATGTTCAAAGACTTAATTGATTGCTATACATGGCTTTTAAACATAATTACAGATTTTAATAGGGTCACTAATAGTATAAAATAAAAAGAGTGTTTTTTACAGGCTGTTTTTTAACACAAAATGTAACTTACAATTAGTACATTTGCTTAAACTTTTTTAAATGAATTTCTGGACAAAAGTAGCAGGCTTAATTTTACGAAACCGATACTTGGTTTTGATTATTATAGCTGGTTTTACAGCATTTTTGGTTACTCAGATGCAGTATATGCGTTTTTCATATACTGAAGCAAATTTATTGCCAGAAAATCATCAAGCAAATTTAGAATACAATAAATTTTTAGAAATTTTTGGAGAGGAAGGAAACTTAATTATCCTTGGGGTAAAAGACAGTACTTTTTTTTCTCCCAAAAAATTTAATGCTTGGAATAAATTAGTAGAGTCTATAGATACACTCCCAGAAGTAGAGTTTACCGTTTCTATGGCAGATATTCAGCAGTTAAAAGCGGATAGGAAAAATAGAAAATTTATTGTAGAACCTCTCTTTAAAAAAACACCAACTACACAAAAAGAGGTAGATGCTATCAAACACCAATTGTTTGATAACCTTCCGTTTTATGACAACTTACTTTACAATAAAGAAGGCACAATACAAGCAGCAATTTACATTAAAAAAGATATTGTAAACACACCTATTCGTACAGATTTTGTGTTTAAAACCCTAATACCCATTATTGATAAATTTAAAAAGGAAACCAATATTAATGTGCGTGTTTCTGGGATGCCCTATATAAGAACCATCAATTCTCAGAATATTCAAGATGAAATTGGTACGTTTGTTTTAGGTGCTCTTTTAGTAACAGCAATCATTTTTTTCTTTTTCTTTCGCTCTTATAGAGCTACGTTTATTACACTACTGGTTGTAATTGTTGGTGTTATTTGGGCGTTCGGGTTTATTGGTTGGTTAGGATATGAAATTACAGTTTTAACCGCTTTAATTCCGCCACTAATTATTGTAATTGGCGTACCCAATGCCGTATTTTTAATCAATAAATATCAGCAAGAAATAAAGAAGCACAAAAACCAGGCAAAAGCATTACAACGGGTTATTTCAAAAGTTGGGAACGCTACGTTAATGACTAATATTACTACAGCATCTGGTTTTGCAACCTTTATTTTTGTAAAAAGTCAATTGCTGCGAGAGTTTGGTATTTTGGCATCTATCAATATTATCAGTATTTTTATTTTGGCATTATTAATTATACCGATTATCTATAGTTTTATGCCGCTTCCAAAGGAAAAACACTTAAATCATTTAGAGAAAAAATGGATTGATAATGTGGTAAAATGGATGGAAGATACGGTAAGAGATCGTCGTATTTCTGTATATATAGCAACCGTTGCTGTTATTGTTTTCGGAATTATTGGTATCTATCAAATTAAGGTTTCTGGTAGTTTGATTGAAGACATGCCGAAAAGCAGACAGTTTTATAAAGATATTAAGTTTTTTGAAAAGGAATTTGGAGGTATTATGCCTCTTGAAATTTTAATTGATACCAAAAAAGAAAAAGGAGTCATGAAATTATCTACCTTAAAAAGGATGGATAAACTTAATGAAGTTATTGAAGATTTTCCTGAACTTTCGAAACCAATTTCAATAATAAACCTAGTAAAATATTCTAAACAGGCATATTATAAAGGAAAACCAAAATATTATCAATTACCAACATCGCAAGAAAAAGCACATATTTTTGCGTACACCAAAAACTCGACCAATAATACGGGTATGCTAAACACTTTTGTAGATTCTACAGGGCGTTATGCAAGAATAACCACGTTTATGAAAGACATTGGTACCGAAAAAATGGATATCATTCAAAAACGACTGAGAGCCGTTGTAGATAAAGAATTTCCGAAAGAAAAATACGACGTTACTTTTACAGGAAAAGCTTTGGTATTTATAAAAGGAACCAACTATTTAATTAAAAATTTAGTCATTTCATTGACGTTAGCCATTTTATTAATTTCATTATTTATGGCGTGGATGTTCCGCTCTTATCAAATGATTTTAATATCGTTATTACCTAATATTTTACCTCTTTTACTCACTGCAGGTTTAATGGGGTTTTTCGGCATTCCGTTAAAACCATCTACAATTTTAGTATTTAGCATCGCTTTTGGTATTTCTGTGGATGATACCATTCACTTTTTAGCAAAATACAGGCAAGAATTACAAGCCAATAATTGGCGTATCAGAAAATCGGTATATAGTGCCTTGAGAGAAACAGGTGTCAGTATGTTTTATACCTCTATTGTTCTTTTCTTCGGATTTTTAGTCTTTACCGTTTCTAGTTTTGGAGGCACTATTGCTTTGGGCGGACTGGTGTCTATCACCCTATTATTTGCCATGGTTTCTAATCTATTATTATTACCTTCTTTATTGCTAACTTTTGAACGAAAAATATCAAACGAAAAAGTATTTAAAGAACCTGCTATAAAAATCATTCCACCAAAAGAGGAAAAATAACACTGTTGTCCGATAAAAGACAAAAGATCGCTTCGCTGAAAGACATAAGAATAAGTAATTGACTATAACTAGTAGACAGACAATTCTTTAAGTAGCTATACCTTTTTTAAAAGTGAAATACCAAAAAAGCAAGGTGTGTCTATGTTAAAAAGACTTAATTGATTGCTATATATGGCTTTTAAACATAATTACAGGTTTTAATCGGACACTAATAGAAAAATAACACACAAAAATCTGTAGAGAGAGATGTTAGGAGCATTAAAAACATTGGTAATTTATCTAATTTAGTCGTTTTTTGAGTTTGTGTGCAGGTAGAAACAGGTAGCTATTAAAGATGATGATTTACCTTATGGGAAATTAACTAGCTGGAAAAATTTAAATAGCATCAATAGAGGTCAGTAGTTAGCTACTTAATAATTCACTTTGATTAATTTTTGGACTATAGACTTTTTTAGTTATTAAATTATTGAATATTGTTTTTTTGCTTTGTGAGTGGTTAATTCTAAAACAAAATTCATTAAAATATCGATTTAGATTAAATTCACTACTCCAAGAATAGGTTGTTCTAATTCATGATTTTACCTGATGAATCATCGTATGTAGCGCTTTAAAATTTAAACGTTTATTCTTTCTATTTGTGATATTATAAAACTTTGCAATTGGTCTATATCTTTTCCATTTATCGGTTAATATTTTTGCAGTCCTTATGAATATGCTTAATGAATATGTATTGTAATGAACGTACTGAAAAATCATCTATTCTTAACGCATACACTCGTTTTTTTATCTTTGTAAAAGATTTAGCGGAGATGATTACTTCTTTTAAAGTAAAAGAACTCCCTATAAAATAACATCTCCAAACTCTACTTTCACCTTTTCAAAAACAGCAAAAATATCTTTCGGATTGTCTAAAGTGACCATTTGTAAACGAAATTCCTTAAAATGCGGAATTCCTTTAAAATAGTTTGTGTAATGTCGGCGAGTTTCAACCACGCCTAAACGCTCACCTTTCCAATCAATCGCCATTTGTAAATGACGTTTTGCCATTTCTGTTCGTTGGGAAATCGTAGGTTTTGGTAAATGTTCTCCCGTTTTAAAAAAGTGTTTTATTTCGTTAAAAAACCACGGATAACCAATAGATGCTCTTCCAATCATAGCACCATCTAAACCATATACATCACGCATTTCTACTGCTTTTTCTGGCGAGGTGATGTCGCCATTTCCAAAGACAGGAATGTGCATTCTTTGGTTGTTTTTTACTTCGGCAATGGGTGCCCAATCCGCTTCACCTTTATACATTTGTGCGCGTGTACGCCCGTGAATAGAAATTGCTTTACAGCCTACGTCTTGTAAACGTTCTGCAACTTCTACAATTTGTATAGAATCGGCATCCCACCCCAAACGTGTTTTTACGGTAATTGGTAAATGGGTATGTTCTACCATTGCCTTTGTTAACGAAACCATTAAGTCGATATCTTTTAAAATTCCTGCCCCAGCACCTTTTGAAACCACTTTTTTAACAGGACATCCAAAGTTGATGTCTATCATATCAGGATTCGATTTTTCTACAATTTCAACCGTTTTTAACATCGATTCTAAATTGGCTCCAAAAATCTGAATACCCACAGGACGTTCTTTCTCGTAAATATCTAATTTTATGACACTTTTTGCAGCATCTCGTATCAATCCTTCTGAAGAAATGAACTCTGTATATACCACATCAGCACCTTGCTCTTTACATAAAGCTCTAAACGGAGGGTCAGAAACATCTTCCATGGGTGCCAATAATAGTGGGAAATCGGGTAATTCTATATTGCCTATTTTTATCACTAAAAATATTTTTTAATTAAAATTGAATATTATCTTTTAGATTACTTACTATTTTTACTTATAAGAAACGGTAAGCGATAAAAAGGTAATAAATAGTAAGTTTTCAAGGTTTTAAATATTATTTTTGTCAAAATTACAAAATAATTACACCAATGAGATTTATATATGTATTAATCGTTTCTTTATTGATTTTTTCTTGTAAAAAAGAAAAATCATCTAAAAAAGATGCTGTTTCTGGCGCTACTAAAATTGTAAACAAAATTCATTACGAAAAAGAAAAACACCTAAAAAACATAGAACAACTCACTTTTGGTGGTGATAATGCTGAAGCGTATTGGAGTTTTGACGGAAAATCTATCGTTTTTCAGGTCTCAAATCATTGGAATTTAGAGTGTGATCAAATTTTTACTATGCCAGTTAAAAGTTTAGAACATAATCATAATATTCCACAAATGGTAAGTACAGGTAAAGGGCGTACAACATGTAGCTATTTTTTACCAGGAGATTCTACCATTGTATATTCTTCTACTCATTTAGGTGATAAAAATTGTCCGATTGTTCCAAAAAAAGAAGACCATGGCGGTAAATATATTTGGCCGGTATATAATACGTTTGATATTTTTGTAGCAGATACTAAAGGAAATCAACTAAAACAATTAACCAACACACCAGGTTATGATGCAGAACCAACAGTTTCTCCTAAAGGAGATTTAATTGTATTTACTTCAATGCGTACAGGCGATTTAGAGTTGTTTACAATGAATATTGATGGGTCTGATGTGAAACAGGTAACACATGAATTAGGGTATGATGGAGGTGCATTTTTCTCTCCTGATGGCACAAAGTTAATTTTTCGTTCATCAAGACCAAAGACTCCTAAGGCAATAAAAGAATATAAAGATTTATTAAAACAAGGTTTGGTAATGCCTACGCATATGGAGCTGTATGTATGTAATATTGATGGTAGTGATCTAACAAAAATTACCAATTTAGGAAGTGCTAATTGGGCACCGTTTTTTCACCCAGATGGAAAAAAAGTTATCTTTTCATCAAACCATCATAAAGAAAAACACGACGGTTTTAACCTTTTTATGATTGATTTAGATGGTAAAAACTTAGAGCAAATTACATTTGATGGCGTATTTGATGCCTTTCCTATGTTTTCGCCAGATGGTAAAAGAATCATATTTTCATCAAACAGAAACAATAAGGGCGGTCATGATACCAACTTATTTGTGGCAGATTGGGTAGAGTAGAGATAAATACTTTTAAATATTTGTTAGTCAGGGTTTCACTCAAAGTAAAACCCTGACTTTTTTGGTTATTGTAGAAAGTTATAATTTCTATCTTTTTCACTCAATTGCGTGCCTTTGTGCCTTTGCGAGAGGTTTATAACAGTAAGTTTAAGTGTATTTTACAAGTCATAATATCATTTTTAAATCAAATGATATATCAACAAGTAGTAATCAAATCCTTTTTCCTTTACTCAAAAGCATAGCACCTTTTCATCTACTTTATACTACAGAAAAAATAAGTAATCCGTAAATTAAAAATCGGATAAATCGTAAAGAACCATAAAGCACAACACCTTTAAAAGGAAAGTTGATAATGCCAGCCGCCATACAAGAAATAGAAAATGGTAAAGGAAGTAATGCGCCTACCAAAATTAAAAAACCTCCCCATTTCTTAGAGTTTTTTAGTTGTTTTTCCATTTTTGTTTCTAAATATTTATGAATTCGTGGTATTTTAGTAATAGCAACACCAATCCAGTAAGAAATCAATCCTCCAAAATAAGATAATACCGCTAAAATAGCTAAGTATAACCAAGGGTTTTCTGTTTTTCCAGACCAAGCAATAAAAATTTCGGGAGGAATCAGTCCCAATATCATTTCCGAAATAAAAAAGAAAATTAATACACCGTATATCGGTAGTATTTCGGTTAAGTGCGTTAGTTTTTCGTTAAGATCAAAATATTTATTGATAACAAACAGCGCAATTACAAGAATAATAATATAAGGCAATGCTTTTTTTACAGATTCCCATACAAACTTATAAAACCCTGTATAGCTATAATACTGGTGCAATAGCTTAAGACGTGTTTTTTTTGGTTTCATTTATAAGGAATAATTAAGCGCTCTTTTTTGAAATTTATTTTAAGAACACAAATATATTTATTTTTTAGGTTACAGCTATTAAATTAATGATAATATCCGTGAGGGTATTATTAGAGATGTATTTATAAGAAGCACTCCTTTTTTTATTTGTACAGCCTTGTAAATAAGCTATCTTTGCGGATCAAAAGAAGATAGAAAACGACGCATGAAGAACATCAGAAATTTTTGTATTATTGCACATATTGATCACGGTAAAAGCACGCTAGCAGACAGGTTGTTAGAGTTTACAGGTGCGGTTACAGATAGAGAAAAGAAAGATCAGTTATTAGATAATATGGATCTGGAGCGTGAGCGTGGAATTACCATAAAATCGCACGCAATTCAAATGGATTATACCTTTGAAGGCGAAGATTATATTTTAAATTTAATTGATACACCAGGTCATGTAGACTTTTCGTACGAAGTTTCTCGTTCTATTGCAGCTTGCGAAGGAGCTCTTTTAATTGTTGATGCCGCTCAAAGCATACAAGCTCAAACTATTTCTAATTTATATTTGGCTTTAGAGAACGATTTAGAGATTATTCCAGTTTTAAATAAAGTAGATTTACCTTCTGCAAATCCAGAAGAAGTTACCGATGATATTGTAGATTTATTAGGATGTGATGCCGAAGAAGTGATCCACGCAAGTGGTAAAACAGGTTTTGGAGTTGATACTATTCTTGAAGCAATTATTCATAGAGTTCCTGCACCAAAAGGAGATCCTAACGCACCATTACAAGCTTTAATTTTTGATTCTGTGTACAATTCTTATAGAGGAATTGAAACGTACTTTAGAGTAATGAATGGAGAAATAAAAAAAGGGCAACGTATTAAGTTTATGGCGACTGATAATGAGTATTTTGCCGATGAAGTGGGTACTTTAAAATTAGAACAAGTTGTGAAAAAATCAGTAAAAACAGGCGATGTAGGATATTTAATTACAGGAATTAAAGTAGCAAAAGAAGTAAAAGTTGGTGATACAATTACCGATGCTGCAAACCCAACTACAGAATATATTGATGGTTTTGAAGATGTAAAACCAATGGTTTTTGCGGGGATTTACCCTGTAGATACTGAAGATTACGAAGAGTTGCGGTACTCTATGGAAAAACTGCAATTAAACGATGCTTCTCTGGTATTTCAACCAGAAAGTTCTGCAGCTTTAGGCTTCGGATTTCGATGTGGATTTTTAGGAATGTTACACATGGAAATTATTCAAGAACGTTTAGAGCGTGAGTTTAATATGACGGTAATTACCACTGTTCCCAACGTATCGTATCACGCATATACAAGAAAAAATCCGAAGGAAATCATCTTGTTAAATAATCCAACAGATTTACCAGATCCATCGAGTTTAGATAAGGTTGAAGAGCCGTTTATCAAGGCATCTATCATTACAAAATCAGACTTTGTAGGGCAAGTAATGTCACTTTGTATTGAAAAAAGAGGCGTTATTGTCAATCAGACGTATTTAACCACACAGCGAGTAGAGCTTATTTTCGATATGCCTTTGGCAGAAATTGTATTCGATTTTTACGATCGATTAAAAACTGTTTCTAAAGGATATGCATCGTTTGATTATCATCCTATTGGCATGAGAGAATCTAAGTTAGTGCGAGTAGATATTTTATTAAATGGGCAACCTGTAGATGCACTTTCAGCATTATTACATGCAGATAATGCCTATTCAATTGGTAAAAAAATAGTAGAAAAATTAAAACAATTAATTCCAAGACAACAGTTTGATATTCCTATTCAAGCAGCGATTGGTGCTAAAATTATTGCTAGAGAAACCACCAAGGCATTGCGTAAAGATGTAACGGCAAAATGTTATGGTGGAGATATTTCCCGTAAACGTAAACTGTTAGAAAAACAGAAAAAAGGAAAAAAACGTATGCGTCAAGTAGGAAATGTAGAAATTCCACAAGAAGCATTTATGGCAGTTTTAAAACTGAATGATTAATCTTTTTTTATCAAGGAAAGAGTTTACAGAATAAAACATCTAAAAAACATTTTTTTAACTTATTCTAACCACTTTCTGAAGTCTGATGTTGTAGAAGAACTTGTCATTACTTTTTCTTTTACACCTTGTAAAGTAATGAGTAATCTGTTTTTAAAATGGCTTTCTATGTTTTTAATAAAATCGATATGCACAATCTGACTTCGATTGATTTTAAAGAATTTTTTAGGGGATAATTGTGTGATAATATTTCCTAAATTTTGAGAAATGGTATGTCGGGTTCCTTGAGCATCTATAACGATACAAAAATCGCCAGAGGCTTCTATAATACTAATGTCTGCAACTTGTAATAATTGTATTCCTGTTGCTTTTTTTATGACAAAACGTTTTTTAAAATGTGTGCTTTCTTCCTTTAAAGCAGATTTTAAGGCTTTTAAAACATTTGTGTTTAAGGTTGCATAATTCTCTTGTTTAAATAACGATTGATATTTGTCTAATGCTTTAGAAAAATCAGCAGAAGTATAAGGTTTTAAGATGTATGCAATTCCGTTACTATTAAATGCTTGAAACAAATATTCATCATGTGCAGAACAAAAAATAATAGGACAATTTATGGTGGTTTGATTAAATAAATCAAAAGAAATACCATCTAATAATTGAATATCAGATAAAATAAAATCGTAAGTTTTTTTGTTTAATAGAAGCAATCCTTCTGCATTAGACCTTGCCCAATCGTGCTTTATATCATCTTTAAAATAATTATTTAAATTACTGATGAGTTTTTGGTATGCAGGTATTTCGTCTTCTAAAATTAAGATGTTCATATTGTTCTCATTTATTTCTGTCATTGCGAATGTAATGAAGCAATCTCTTCTTTGTAATAACAGATTGTTTCGTAGTACTTTCTCGCAATGATCTTAAGATTCTGTACTTAGTTTAATAATCGGAATCGCTATTTTATAGGTTGTGTCTGTTTCTTCAATGATAATTGATTTATCAGATAATAATTGATAACGGGTTTTTAAGTTTTTTAAACCTGTACCTAAGGAGTTTTTATTTGTTATTTTAGATTTACTATTGGTAATTACCAACCATTCATCTCCAATTAAAATGGTAGTTTTAATTTGGTTTCTGTTTTGTGATTTGTTATGTTTTACTACATTTTCTAATAAAGTTTGTATAGATCCTGTGGGTACAAACTTATCTAATAATAAGGTGTTTTTGGTGATGGTAAAATGGTAATCATTACCAA
>Ga0256845_1002390_pt1 | contig 13621 bp, 9 predicted proteins | sample RiftiametaG_FD_189101 | JGI IMG/M metagenome (GOLD analysis project Ga0256845, IMG submission 189101) | Tube worm associated microbial communities from hydrothermal vent at the East Pacific Rise, Pacific Ocean - Riftia | ecosystem: Host-associated > Annelida > Integument > Unclassified ...
TCAGCCAGAAGTGTTCACAGTTCTCTATCTGCTGAAAACCGGCCCAGCCTTCCTGGGCCATGGGCAGTTCAGGTGTGCCCTGAAAACAGAAATAAGCTTTGGCTTCGCTGTCTTTTAGATGGTAGGCAATCTCGTTATTTTTCAAAAGAACGTTTATGGGGACAACGACAGCTCCGGTCTTGAGGATACCGTAATAAATCATTGGGAAATAGGGCAAGTTCAGGCAACTGAGGGCAACCTTGTCTCCTTTGCCAATGCCAGCAGAGGTCAACCCGTTGGCGACCTGATTGGCGACAGCGTTGATCTGTTGATAGCTGAATCGTTTGTCTCCAAAAACAATGGCTGTTTTTTCGGGTTGTTCATTGACACTGTGTTCAAGTGCTGCTGCAAGGTTGAGCATAATTATCCCCCGGTAAAAGAAAGAGTTTTGGCCAGATTGCGATAATACATGTTACACAACTATTTTTGTATTTCACTCCTAAATTTGGGGGAATGTGATTTTTTTTAATAAGTATGATAGGTTATGGGGGTGAAAAAGCTATACTTGGTTAAAACAATAAGGTATGTTGTCGCACGAAAATTTTTATCCTCCGTTTTGAGGAGAATGAGATATCGGCATATTACTTGTAGACCTCGGTAAAATTGCCATGTGCCTTTGTGAGTGCAAAAGTTAATTTTGCAAAACATCCTTTAATAGTAAAGTTGGAACTTTTAGGCGGAGAGTTATCATGCGAATTAAAAAATCTTGTATTCTACTGGCTTGCTTGATGTTGTTTGTGTCTGGTTGTATTGCTCGAAGAGGGATGTTAACTGATAAAATCTACTATTCCAATAGCAGTCCAAATCTACAGATAGAAGTAAATCCCAGTTTTAAATATGAGAAAGGTGGTAGAAATGAATTTGACCACAAGTTCACGGATCTTAAAAATGGCCGGTGGTTCTTCCTCGATTATTATATAGGCAGTGCTAACGATACTCAGGTTGATTATTATAACCACCCTTCTCAGTGGATATATGAAGGTATTCCAGAGGATTCGATTATAAATAAAGGGGATACAGAGCTGTTGGGTAAGAAGTGGTATTTTGCTAATACTTTGTCGCGAAAATCGAATGGGATCGCTTTTTCAAAATATCTTCGAAGATTTACTGATAGACATAATGTTTTCACAATAAAATATGTCAAGTGGTATCCCAAAAAGGAATGCGGTATGTGGAACTATTCTCTTGCCCTAGATGTTGAAAAGAGCATGTTTTTAGCAAAATTTGACGAATCACTCAAAAAAGCCGTGACAATAACTCCTTATATTGAGAAGTGATATTATAAGGTTACTTTGAAAAACAATATCTTTGAAATGTCAAGTGGATGCTTTGGGTGAAATTTCTAGGTGCTTCAGTTTTGAATAGAAGAGATAATTTTGCAACGTAGCCATAAATAGTGCAATAGCGGTAAGTTATAAAAAAAGAGTGTAAGCGGGGTTGTCAGTTTCTTCCTGGTATCGATACCCCAGTTTGTCCAGTCTTTTTTCAAGATCCTTATCTGAACCTTCGGGGCATTCGAGGCCAATAAGTACTCTGCCGAAATCACCACCCTGGGCCCGATAGTGAAAGAGGGAAATGTTGTGCTTTCCTCTTGTGGCATCGAGAAATCCTGCCAGGGCCGAAGGTGTTTCTGGGAACCAGAAACGGAAAAGTCTCTCACTTATAACCTCATTTGATCTGCCGCCGACCATATAGCGAATATGTGTTTTGGCAAGATCATTATCGGTTATGTCGATATTTTTGAACCCGGAACCGGTGAGTTTGTCACTGAATTCGAATCGTTCCTGTTCGTTTCGGGTGGAGATTCCGACAAAGATATGGGCCTGTTTGCGGCTTGAGAGTCGGTAGTTGAATTCGGTGATGTTGCGGTCGCCAATCAGTTCCTGGCAGAATGTTTTCAGGCTGCCTGGTTTTTCCGGGATGGTGACGGCGAAGAGGGCCTCCTGTCTTTCGCCTACACGGGTTCGTTCGGCCACATACCGTAGCCGCTCAAAATTCATATTGGCCCCGGAGTTGATTGCGGCAAAGGTCTGGCCGGTGCAACCCGTTTCATGAATATATTTCAACAGGCCAGCCATGCCCAGACCTCCTGCCGGTTCTACTATGGAACGGGTGGACTCGTAAATGGCCTTTATACCGCTGCAGAGTTCATCGGTTGTGACGCGGATGATTGTATCTACATATTTCCTGCAGATATCAAAGGGTAATTTGCCCACTTTTCGTACGGCAACGCCATCGGCAAAGATGCCGACGGACTCAAGGGAAATGCGTTTGTCATTTTTAAGAGAGCGGTACATTGCATCGGAATCAACCGGTTCCACACCGATGATCTGTATTTCAGGTCTCAGGGTTTTTATATAGACAGCAATGCCAGCGATCAGGCCTCCACCCCCAACTGGTACAAAAACCGCGTCGAGGCGCCCGGGGTTCTGGCGCAACAATTCGTCTCCAATAGTGCCTTGGCCGGCGATAACCAGTTCATCATCAAATGGATGCACGGGAATCATCTCTGTTTCAGCCGTTAATTTTTCAGCATGAATCGCAGCTTCGGAGTAGTTATTGCCGCACAGGACGACTTTGCCACCAAACCTTCGTACTGCCTCTATCTTTATTTTTGGTGTTGTTTCGGGCATGACGATAAGGGAGCGCATGCCTAGCTTTTTCGCAGCAAAGGCAATTCCCTGGGCGTGATTTCCGGCAGAGGCGGTAATCACGCCCCTCTCTCTTTCTGGTGGAGTAAAATGGGCCAGCTTGTTATATGCACCGCGCAGTTTGAAGGAGAAAACCGGCTGCTGGTCTTCTCTTTTAAAAAGAATGCGGTTGCTCAGTTTTACAGACAAATTTGTCGCTTCATCAAGTGAAGTTTCTCTGGCTGCTTCGTAGACCCGGGAAGTGAGTATTTTTTTAAAGAGTTTTTGCAATGGTAGCCTGCCTTATTACCTGAGACTTTCGTTAATCTTCTGCAGGGCTTTATTGCCGGGGCAAAGATCGGCTTCGGTCAGAGTGTTGAGGGGTCTCAAAGTCGAGTTGATAATATCATGGGTTTCCATGATATCCGGGTTAACGTATATAAGGCCGGTGAGTAGTCTGCCCTTGTCTTTTTCTGCCTCCAGGTTATTTACAGCCTTGCGCCTGTTTGTTACATCTTTGCTTGAATCCACTTTATGCAGGTGGATGATACTGCCATCGTGCATCATTACTTCTTGGCTGCTGCCTTCCTTATATTGGGTGATAATTTCCTGGGCAAGGGGGATAAAATCAAAGGTGTTTGTTGCCTCCACATGTTGACGTACGTAGTGGTAACTCTTTGTTGATGTTGCTGTGTTGTTAAAGGTGACACAGGGAGAGATTATATCAATAAAGGCGAGGCCGCTATGGGCAATGGCTCCTTTAATGAGTGGCACCAGTTGCTGTTTATCGCCGGAAAAACCGCGTGCCACATAACTTGCACCAAGCTCGATGGCAAGCTCACAGAGATCGATGGAATTGTAGGGGTTGGGCGCACCTTTTTTCCCGGCAGAGCCTTTGTCGGCCGTGGCAGAGTCCTGGCCTTTTGTGAGACCGTAGCAGCCGTTATTCATACAGAAATAGTTGAGATTGAGGTTGCGGCGCAACGCGTGGGCGAATTGGCCCATACCGATTGATGCGGTGTCACCATCGCCTGATACTCCTATGTAGAGGAGGTCACGATTGGCCATATTGGCGCCGGTGGCGATGGATGGCATTCGGCCATGAACAGAATTAAATCCATGGGATTTACTGAGAAAATAGGCCGGTGTTTTAGACGAGCAGCCGATGCCGGACATCTTGGCCACCCGGTGTGGTTCTATCGACAGTTCAAAGCAGGCCTGGATAATGGAGTTGGTGGCCGAGTCGTGCCCGCAACCGGCGCAGAGTGTTGAGATGGCTCCCTCGTAGTCTTTGCGGCTGTATCCTCCACTGTTTTTTGCAAGTTTTGGGTGTCTGAAATTTGGTTTCTGGACGCTCATGCTTTTCCTCCCTCTGTTTCCGTCGGGCCATCTTGCTGGTCGAAACCCAGAAGATCACTTATTTTTTCTGTAATGAAATCGGCGGTAATGGGGAGTCCGTCGAAGTTGAGTATGGCCTGCAATTTTCTGGGTGACAGGGCATTTTCGGTCATAAGTACTGTCCGCAGTTGCGCGTCACGGTTTTGCTCTATCACAAATATGGTTCCATGTTTATTGATAAAATCAATAACTTCCTGTTGGAAGGGAAAGGCTCGAACCCGAAGGGTGTTGATTCTGAGGCCTCGTTTTTCAAGTCGGCTCATGGCCTCGTAAGCGGAATGGGTGGTGGTTCCATAGAAAATAACACCAATACCAAAACCCGGATCTTTAATTTTTGTTCTGGGGCCAGGGGTAAGTGTTCTGGCCGTATCCCATTTTCGTAATAGTCGATCCATGCCGGCCTGGTAGATTGCACTGTCTTCGGTGTAGGCGGAATACTCATCATGGGAGGTGCCACGGGTAAAATAGGCCCCTTTGGTAGGGTGTGTGCCGGGGTACGTCCTATAGCAGATGCCGTCGCCATCTACATCGAGATAGCGGCCCCATTTTTCTTTAAGGTTGTCGAGATCTGTCGCGCTGAGCACTTTGCCACGGTCATATTTACGTTCATCGTCCCAGTGGAGAGGTGCCGAGACGTGGTCGTTCATCCCAAGGTCAAGGTCGCTCATGATAATAACCGGGGTTTGCAGTCGTTCCGCAAGATCAAGGGCCTGGGCTCCAAACTCAAAGCATTCTTTGGGGTCACAGGGAAAGAGCAGCACATTTTTTGTATCTCCGTGGGAGGCGTAGGCACAGGCAAGTATATCGGATTGCTGGGTACGGGTGGGCATTCCGGTACTTGGGCCTGCCCGTTGCACGTTGACCAGTACAGCGGGGATTTCGGCAAAGTAGGCAAGGCCCAGAAATTCGCTCATAAGCGATACGCCGGGGCCGGAGGTAGCGGTAAAGGCCCTTGCTCCGTTCCAGGATGCGCCGATAACGATACCAATGGCTGAGAGTTCATCTTCAGCCTGGATGACAGCCACCTTTCTTCTACCGGTATCTTCTTCTACCCGGAACATTTTTGAGTATTTCTCGAAGGCTTCAATCACTGACGTGGATGGTGTGATGGGATACCAGCCGGTGACCGTTGCGCCTCCATAGACTGCCCCAAGACCTATGGCGGAGTTGCCGTCCATCAGGATGTCGTCTCCGAGTTTATCGGTTTTTCGCACCGAGAGTTTGCAGGCATCAGGGAAATATTTTTTTGCGTAGTCAAAGCCGAGTTTCAGGGCCTTGATGTTAGGTTCAGCCAGTTTTGGTTTTTTCTGAAACTGTTTTTCTATGGATTCGGTGAGGATGGAAAAATCGAGATCGATCAAAAAGGAGAGTGACCCCACGTAGATGATATTTTTCAGAAGCTGCCTCAGTTTGGGGTTGGAAAATTCGTCGTTGCACAGCTGAGTCAGTGGGATGCCGATCTCGATGATATCCTTACGGTTAAATTCTTCAGCGAGTTCGCGTGTGGAATCATAGAGAAAATAGCCACCCGGCAGAACCTCTCTGTAATCTTTTAAAAGGGTTTGGCCATTGACCGCAACCGACATATCAACACCGCCCCGTCTACCGAGAAATCCCTCTTCATTTACACGGATTTCATACCAGGTCGGGAGCCCCTGAATATTTGATGGAAAGATGTTTTTGGGGCTGACGGGCACGCCGAGACGAAAAATTGCCTTGGCAAAGAGATTGTTGGCGCTGGCGGAACCGGAGCCATTGACGTTTGCGAAACGGACAACAAAGTCGTTTACACTTTCTATTGGGTTCATTTTTGTCCAGCCTGTGCAGAGTTATAGGTAAACTTCATCATTTCCCAGGACGATGTGGGGCATCGTTCGGCGCAGAGGCCGCAGTGGAGGCAGACATTTTCATCTTTGATCATCACCCTGCCTGTAGGCAGCGTCGGGGAGACATAGAGTGATTGTTCACGGGTATCAGCCGGAGCTAGCAGCCTAGTGCGCAGTTCTTCTTCGTCACCATTTTCGGTGAAAGTGATGCAGGATTCTGGGCAGACATCAACGCAGGAGTCACATTCGATACAGGTTGAGTAGTCAAAGACCGTCTGTACGTCGCAGTTCAGGCAGCGCAGTGCCTCGACGTTGGCTGTTTTTTTACTAAAACCCAGCTCCACTTCGACCAGCCTGTTTTTAAGCGATTTTACCTTATCTACTGTGGGGACAGCGTAACGTTCATCATCTGAAACCTGACTGTGGTAGAGCCATTCCTGCATCCCCATTTTCATGGAGACGAGGTTGGTGGACGGTGCCGGGCGTTTATGGAGATCTTCGCCCTGGCAGAAAAGGTCGATGGAAATAGCAGCTTGGTGGCCATGGGCCACAGCGGTAATAACATTTTTTGGGCCAAAAGCGGCATCTCCGCCAAAGAAAATATGGGGTATGGACGATTGGTGTGTCACTTCATCGAGTAATGGCAGGCCACGTTCATTCATGGTGATGTCAAGATCTGCATCAATAAACGGGAAGGCGTTTTGCTGGCCGACAGCAAGCAGTACCTGATCGCAGGGGATAAAGACAGGATCTTCACCGGTTGGAATCAGTTTACGCCGACCGTCATCATCTGTCTCCGCTTTTACCTTCTCAAAATGCATACCGACCAGTTTGCCGTCTTTTATTACAAATTCGAGGGGCGAATGATTATCGACAATCGGGATGCCTTCATCTTCGGCGTCTTCTATTTCCCATGGTGAGGCTTTCATGTCAGCCTTGGGGCTGCGCACAACTACTTGAACCAGCTCACCGCCAAGCCTTTTGGTCATACGGCAGCAGTCCATGGCCGTATTACCGCCGCCAAGCACAATAACTCGTTCCGGTGCATCCGTAACATGACGATAGAGGACTGCGGCGAGCCACTCAATTCCGAGGAAGATCGAAGCGTCACCTTCCTGCCTGCCGGGAAGATCGAGGTCGCGGCCGCGGGGGGCGCCGGTTCCAACAAAGATGGCGTCATAACCTTTGTCACTGATTTTCTGCAAACTGTCCACATAGTGATTGAAATGGGTAGTTACTCCCATATCGAGAATACGGTCAACTTCTTCATTGAGCACTTTTTCTGGGAGCCGGAAGGAAGGAACCTGAGTGCGGACAAAGCCTCCTGCCTTTGGTTGATCGTCGTAGAGATCAATAGAATACCCCAGGGGCAGTAAATCTCGTGCAACGGTAAGAGATGCGGGGCCGCCACCAATAAGAGCAATACGTTTACCGTTTTTTTCGGTAGGAACTTCCGGTAGAAAATCGCTGTTGCCGCTTTTATAGTCGGAAGCGGCTCGCTTTAATCTGCAGATAGCAACTGGCGTTTCTTCAACACGGCTGCGCCTGCAGGCAGGTTCGCAAGGTCTGTCGCAAACACGGCCAAGGATACCTGGGAAGACGTTTGAAATCCAGTTGATCTTGAATGCTTCGTCGTACTTGCCCTGGGATATCAATCGGATATATTCCGGTACCGGCGTGTGAGCTGGACATGCGTATTGGCAATCTACGACCTTGTGAAAATATTCGGGATTTTCATGGTTTGTCGGTTTCAAAAATTACTCCTGTCTGTAGTGAGAAAAAGGTTCCGTTTTTCCGATATCTATCAGGGTATAAAATTAGCAAAACAATTGGAAGTAATTTTTACTTCCATCTTATAAAGTACTAGGGCAATCGACCTATTTGGGAAGAATTCTCACAGCGCCTTTGTCTGCTGATGCTGCAAACAGAGCATATGTTTTCAGAGCAGTGCTGATGATTCTGTCTCTGCCTGCTGGTGTAAAAGCTGTATCCCCTTTTGCTTCTTCTTGTTCCCTTCGTTCATCAAGTTCCTGGTCTGTAAGGGTGACGTTTATTTTTCGGGCAGGGATGTCAATTTCAATGGTATCTCCATCTTCAAGTAGACCAATAGCTCCCCCTGCTGCTGCTTCTGGTGAAACATGACCGATCGATAAGCCCGATGTACCACCAGAAAACCGTCCGTCGGTAATAAGGGCACATTCTTTGCCGAGATGTATTGATTTCAGATAAGAAGTGGGGTAGAGCATTTCCTGCATTCCCGGCCCGCCTTTGGGGCCTTCGTAGCGGATGATTATGATATCTCCAGCTTTGATTGTACCGTCTAAAATGGCGTCGCAGGCAGCATCCTGTGAGGAGAAGACTCGGGCTGTTCCGGTGAACTGAAAGATAGACGGGTCAACTCCTGCAGTTTTAACAATACAGCCATCCTCGGCGATATTGCCAAAAAGAACTGCCAGGCCACCTTCTTTGGAATAACAGTGTTCCACATCTCTGATGCAGCCGCTTTTGCGGTCAATATCAGCTTCTTTATACATGTTGTTCTGGGAGCCCATAACCAGATTTCTACTTCCCCCAGGGCTGCTGAGATAGAGTTCTTCCGCAGCGTTGGTGTGGCTGGGTCGACGGATATCCCAAATATCCAAAGTTTCCTTGAGGCTCGGGGTGTCCACTCGATGGACAGATGTATTAAGGAGCTCGGCCCTGTCAAGTTCTCCGAGAATGGCCATGATGCCGCCGGCCCGGTTGACATCTTCAATATGGTAGCTGGACGAAGGAGACACTTTGCACAGGTTGGGTACTTTTCGGGAAAGATTGTCAATGTCGGCCATGGAGAAGTCAACACCCGCTTCATGGGCTATAGCGAGCAGATGAAGAACTGTATTTGTTGAACCGCCCATGGCTATATCGAGAGTCATGGAGTTCATAAAGGCATTTTTTGTGGCAATGCTGCGGGGCAGAACGGAACTGTCTTCATTGTTGTACCAGGCTGAAGCCATCTCAACGATGCGCTCAGCGGCAGTCTCAAAGAGGAGTTTGCGGCCTGCATGGGTGGCAACGACTGTACCGTTACCAGGTAGGGCAAGCCCAAGTGCTTCATTTAAGCAGTTCATGGAGTTGGCAGTAAACATGCCAGAGCAGGAGCCGCAGGTCGGGCAGGCGCATCGTTCGACTCGTTCAATTTGCTCGTCGCTTACTCCCTGGTCTCCAGCCATTACCATGGCATCGACGAGGTCGTAACGCTTGTCGCCATCTCTGCCGGCCTCCATAGGCCCGCCTGACACGAAAATGGTCGGTATGTTGAGGCGCATGGCTGCCATCAGCATACCTGGAGTGATCTTGTCGCAGTTGCTGATACAAATCATGGCATCGACTGTGTGTGCATTGCACATGTACTCAACAGAGTCAGCAATCAGTTCTCTGGATGGAAGGGAATAGAGCATGCCGGAGTGGCCCATTGCAATGCCGTCATCTATAGCAATGGTGTTGAATTCTGCGGCAAAACACCCAGCTTTTTCGATGATTTTTTTTACGTGCTGACCGATTTCATGGAGGTGGACGTGGCCCGGTACAAATTGAGTAAACGAGTTGACAATGGCGATAATTGGTTTACCAAATTGCTCTTCCTTTACTCCGTTTGCACGCCAGAGACTGCGTGCGCCTGCCATTCGTCTCCCTTTTGTTGTTGTGTTGCTGCGTAATGGTATTGTCATGGTAACTGCTCCAATTATGTAAAATTAAGCCAGCATGCTGGAGAAAAATGTAGAAATATATACAAATATCTTGTAATTCTTACTGAGTTTACGACAATATACTACCTATATTGTGCAATTGCCAAATTTATTGGAGACCGGAGGTGCACCGGGGCTACCTGACATTTTGCAGTTGGCATATTTGGAATCTTCGCTTATCTACCGGAGATGCAGAGTGAGGGCATACGGTATCTTTTTAGTACCTTACTCCGCAAAAGCTGTAACAAAAAACAAGAAATTAAGTGGAGTATTTAACTGGGAAAATAAGTATATACTTCCAGATAGCGAAAGTATAAAGATCTTCGAGGTACTTACTTGCGGTTTACCGCGTTAGGGAATTACTATGAAAAAAACGGAAATTGACTATTGGATAGCAACCATGTTGGAGTCCCACAGTAATGTTTCCGACCTCAATATCACGGTTGGAAAGACATTGCAGGTTGAGTCGGCAGGGCAACTTGTGCCAGTGAATATTACTCCACCAATTGATGAACTCACCCCTTTTCAGACGGAAACTTTTGCTCTGAATCTCATAGGGAATAATCGACGGCTGCTGAGAGACCTCATTGAGAATGGCTCCTGCGATCTCTCTTATTCTCTAGGGGATAAAGCGCGGTTCAGGGTCAATATTTTTACCCAGAAAGGGTATTTTTCCACAGTTCTTAGAAAGCTCGAAACGGAAGTACCCTCCATCGAAACTATGCAGTTCCCCGATGCCTTTGGTAAGATGGCCTCCGAACTTAATGGACTTGTTCTCTTCACAGGAGCTACCGGAACAGGTAAAACAACCTCTCTTGCCGCTCTGCTCAACCGGATTAATCAGGAGCGATCTGTGCACGTGGTGACTTTGGAAGATCCCATTGAATATGTTCATGAACAGATGCAGTCCACGTTCAATCAACGGGAACTTGGGAATGATTTCAGTAGTTTTCCTGTTGGGATGCGTGCTGCTCTTCGGCAGGCACCCAAAGTTATATTGGTAGGTGAGATGCGGGACAGAGACACTATGGAGATCGGTTTGACCGCAGCAGAAACAGGCCATTTGGTTCTTTCAACTCTTCATACAATCGATTCAGGCCAGACCATCAATCGTATTCTCGGTATGTTTGAGCAGGAGGAGCAACCCCAGATACGAAACAGGTTGGTGGATACCATACGTTGGATTGTCAGTCAGCGGTTGTTGCCCAGGGTTGGTGGCGGTAGGGTGGCTGCTATGGAAATCCTTCAAACCAGTCTTCGTGTGAAGGATCTTATTATGAACGGTGAAACGGAAGACAAAACATTTTATCATATCATAAGAGAAGGTTCAGCGCTTGATATGAGAACCTTTGATCAGCATATTCTTGAACTGTTCAGTCGGGGTGTGATTACCGAAAAAAGTGCCATGACATATTGTTCCCAGCGTGCTGAAATGAGTAGAGGGCTGGATAAATTGAAAGCAGAGCGGGGTGAGGCGACAACAAATTTAACAGATCTGTCCATGGAGGAAGAGGACGAGAATCCTTTTGGTGGATATTAAGTGAGGCGAAAATGAGAGTTAACTGTCCGCACTGCGGTAAGCAACTACAAATGAATGCAAAGATCCAGGAAAGTATCAAAAAGCTTGGAGCAGGGCAAAAACTTAAAGTTAAATGTGTACACTGTAGGAATCCTTTTGGTCTCGATAAGGAAAATGCTCAGCCAGGACATGCAGAGAAATCTCGGACTGTATCTTCTACCGTATCTGCAGGAAAAGATACTCTTGTCCCACCCTCTTCACCGGATATAAGCTGGCTCAAAGACGGTGTTTTTGATGGTCAGGAAACCGTAGAGGATATTCCCAAGGCCCTTGTCCTTTTACCGGATATCGAGAGCAAAGATGCAGTTGTTGCATCGGTTGGAAAATTCGGTTACCAAGTGGAGCAGGCGGTGACGGCTGAGGAAGCTGTTAATAAGATGAGATTTGTTAATTATTCTGCTGTGTTTTTGCATAGTCGATATGAATCCGGTTCTGTCGAGTCGGGGTTGTTTCATGCATACATGCGTTCGATGGATATGTCGCGTCGCAGGTATATTCTCTATGTTTTGATAGGTCCTGAGTTTAAGACGCTCTATGATCTGGAAGCTCTGACTTGTTCGGCAAATATTGTTGTCAATGAAACTGAAATTCCGTACATCGGGACTGTGTTGAAAAAGGCCATCCCTGAGTATGAACTGTTGTTTGGTCCGATAATGGAAGAAATGCGAGTGGCTGGTAAATAAGAAAATTATGAAAAAATTTATTCTGTCTGCAGGGCAGAAGATCGGAAAGATTGCAAAAGCTGGAAAAAGCAGGTACGGCAAAATCTTTGGGCAGAAAATCATTACCAAAACGGTAAATGAACCTGATTTGGTAGGTTCTGAGGTTTTGTCTCAAGGTGAACAGTCAGGTGAGAAAAAGTCAGCGCTTTTGGTCGAAAAAGAGAGTAAGGGGAAGTTTCGACAACCTGCCAGAAAGAAAACCCGGCCGGCCTGGAGCCTTGACAGCTTTCCAGTTACTCCGCAGGAAGGTAAGAGTCGTTTCCACGACTATGAGATACCTTTGAAGGTTATGCGTGCGATTGCCGAGCAGAAGTTTAACTATTGCACTCTTATTCAAGAAAAATCCCTGGCTGATGTCCTTGCGGGCAAAGACCTTGTCGGAAAAGCCAATACGGGAACCGGCAAAACTGCGGTATTTCTTGTTGCTATTTTGTCCCGTCTGTTGAGTGAACGTAAAGCCGGTGGCTCAGGTGGTGATGTAAAAGCACTTGTTCTTGCTCCGACCCGGGAATTGGTTGTGCAGATAGCAAAGGATGGGGTCGGCCTGGCAAAATATTGCGGCATCTCTGTCCGGCCTGTCTATGGTGGAGTAGATTATCAAAAGCAACTCAACGTATTGAAATATAAGAAAGCTGATGTTGTAATAGCAACTCCCGGTCGACTGATTGATTTTATGAATAAGGGCATAATCGATTTAAAAAAATGTTCTATTCTGGTTCTTGATGAAGCCGACAGAATGCTTGATATGGGGTTTATCCCTGATGTAAGAAGAATTGTCGGACGGCTTCCCAGAGGTAAAGAGCGTCAAACAATGCTGTTTTCAGCCACGGTACCGGATGATGTTCGTCGGCTGGCCTCCCAGTGGTGTGTTCATCCAAAACTTGTTGAGGCAGAGCCAGATCAGGTGGCCGTTGATACTGTCGAACAGGCTGTTTATTTGACGACAACAGAGGAGAAATACTCAGTTTTGTATAATCTGATCCAGTGTCATGCTAAAGAGAGAATTATTGTTTTTACCAATATGAAGAACGAGGCGAAACGGCTTGCCGACAGATTGCAGCGAAATGCTATTGATTGTGTCTTATTGTCGGGGGATGTTGATCAGAATAAAAGATCGAAGAGGCTGGAGCGGTTCAGGGAAGGAAAGGTGAAAGTCCTTGTGGCAACTGATGTGGCTGGAAGAGGAATTCACATTGAGGGAATAACCTTTGTTGTTAATTATACTCTGCCGTATGAGCCTGAAGATTATATCCATCGAATTGGTCGAACCGGTAGAGCCGGGGCGAGTGGTAAGGCGGTGAGTTTTGCTTGTGAGGAAGGATCGTTTTATCTACCGGCCATTGAAGAATTGATTGGTAGAAAGCTGGAGTGTGTTGTCCCTGATGAATTTTTACTGAAAACACCTCCGAAAAGGTCTGTGAAGAAGAACAGTCAGGGCTATAAGCGGCCAGGGGCACAGAAAACGCGAAAGAAAAAATACAAGCCTGACGGGCGGAGCCATCGACCTGGTGGAAAGAAAGAAAAGAATTGATCACTGCTGGGTGGTGTTCCGGTGCGGGTTTTGAAAAAAAATTAAATATTTGTGCAAGAAGTAGTTGTCCTTTCGTTGAAAAATTGATATACAGTACTGTTCATGTATCCGGAGGTTGCTTTCCGTTTTCGGAGGGTGGCCTTATTTTCTTTTTATTCCGACAGAAAG
>Ga0256845_1002391_pt1 | contig 13620 bp, 14 predicted proteins | sample RiftiametaG_FD_189101 | JGI IMG/M metagenome (GOLD analysis project Ga0256845, IMG submission 189101) | Tube worm associated microbial communities from hydrothermal vent at the East Pacific Rise, Pacific Ocean - Riftia | ecosystem: Host-associated > Annelida > Integument > Unclassified ...
CCAATGTCCTTACAGCTTTTAGTAGAAAATGCAATAAAACATAATATTATTTCTGATAATAAAAAGTTGAACATCACAATTACTATTGATGAAAATAATTTTATTTGTGTTATAAATAATATTCAGCTAAAAGAAGCAGGAGCAGATTCTTTTAACATTGGTATTAAAAATATTGAAGAAAGATACAGTTTTATTACCGAACAAAGATGTGTTATTGAAAACGATAATAATAATTTTAAAGTAAAACTTCCTATTATAGGGTCTGCTGAAAAGCTCTGAGGTGTATTAGATTTTTATTTTCTGAAATGCAGATGTATAAATATACCTTAAATTGAAGAAGATAAAAATATGATGTGCGTCAGAGTAAGTATAAAACTGTAATTTTAACATTTACAATGGGATATTCTGCTCTAAACAGTTTAAAAACAAGCCTTTATGTGTTTATCAGAGACCCTATTATAAAGAATTAATCTTGTGTATAAGTCATAGTTCCAATAAATGAAGCAATTTTACCGTATTCATTGGGATAAGAATAATCAAAATGAATAACAAATTCTTTATTGGTTAGTTTTTTAAAAATCATCATATCATTTGGGTAATTAGAAACACCTGAATAAGTTACTGTTCCATCAGCTTCAATTACTTTTGTTAAAGTAAGTAAAATAGCTTCTTTATTTTTTAATCCTATTTCTTTATTTTTTCTTATCCAAGTCCATATACCTTCTTCTGTAAAATTATCGCCATCGTTAGTATAGTTTTTTGTAAAAGTTCCATTCTTTTTAAACTCCATTTTTTCAGAATAATTATATTCTGTTATACTCTTTGTTGTACCATTATATATTGTTGCTTTTGCATATTTTGAGCCATCATAAATATAATGATAAACATAAGGATACATATCAATTGGTGTCTTTTTTGTTTGGGTATAATCTGCCGATTTCAAAGTCCATTTTCCTGCTAAACGTTGTTTTCTTGATAATAAAGAAAAGAAAGGGTCGTCTTCGCCTTTTTTGCAAGAATTTAAAACACTAAATAACAATATTATTGTTAATATAATTAAATTTTTTTGTTTCATCTTTTTTGTATTTTATTGTTTAGTATAAGTCATTGTTCCTTGTTCGGAACTAACATGTCCATTTTTGTTTGTTTTTGAGTAATCTATTGTAATAACTATTTCTTCACTAGAAAGCTTTTTTAAAACATAAATATTTTCCGGTATAATATATTTTCCGGTATATACTTCAGTATCTGTGCCGTTAATTTTTTTTGTTACAGTTAAAATAAATGCTTCTTTGTTTTTTAATCCTAGTTCTTTATTCTTGCCGAGCCAAGTCCAATTTCCTTCTATGTCTGATGTATCAGTATCAGAATAGTATCTTTGATTAAATGTTCCGTTTTTATCAATATTTAGATATTGTGTATATTTAATACTATCAATATCAGCAGAATTATCGTCGCTATCAGTTATAATAATAACTCCATTATTGTAAATCATGTGTGATGTGCTATGATTAGACGAACTATTTTCTTTTAAGATAAAATCAACTCCGCTAAGTTTCCATGAGCCCGAAAGTCTTTTTGTTCTTGATTGTAAAGATAAAAACGGATCATCTTCACCTTTTCTACAACTATTAAATACTATAGAAGTAATAGCTATTAATACAATAAGTTTAAATAATTTTTTCATCTCAATAATTTATAAAAGTTTATTTAATGTGTTTATATTTTTTTCATTAACAGGCTTGTTACCTTCTTTAGAATACATAAAGTCAATATTTTCTTTATAATGTTCTGTAATTCTATGTCTAACCATTTTCATTGTAGAATTAATCATTTGATTTTGCTCCGAAAAAGCTTCGTCAATTATACTATATGTAGAAGGTATCCATTTTTCCGGAAATTTACCTTTGTAGTTTTTATTTTCTTTAAATTTATGTAACGATTTTGTAATTTCAGAAATTATTTCTTTTTCTTCTTGTATATTTTTTTTGTTTATATGCTTTTGTAGTTTTTCTTTATTAATAGTGATAAGCGAACTTGTAATTTTTTTATGGTCGTTATATAACATAATTTGGTCTATAAGTTCAGAATTATTTATAATAGCTTCCTCAATTTCTTCGGGCGAATATTTTTCGCCATCGTCAGAAATAAGCAAAGCTTTTTCTCTGCCTGTTACAACCAAAAAATTATCTTCATCAAAATATCCTAAATCACCTGTATATAGCCAATCATTTTTTATTGTTTTTGCTGTTTCATCAGGATTTTTAAAATATCCTTTCATAACATTATCACCTTTTATAATAATTTGACCTTTTTCGCCTTGTGGTAGTTCGTTTCCTTTATCATCAACAATATGGCAAATTATTGACGGCAATACCTTGCCCGATGTGCCAAGTTTGTGAATAAAAGGAGTATTTGCCGAAATTATTGGAGCTGCTTCTGTTAGTCCATATCCCTGAAAAACAGGAACTCCCAACGAATAAAAAAACTCTTGTTGATAAACATCTAACAAAGCACCACCGCCAACAAAATATTTTATATCTGTACCCCAAATGTTTTTTATTTTCTTAAATATTAATAGTTTGGCTAGAATGTAAACAGGATAATTTATTAAATTTAGAAACGGACAGGTTTTATTAAAGCTGTTTCCGTGTATTTTTATTCCTGCCTTTATTCCTTTATTAAAAAGACTGGAAACAAAGCCTCCTTTTTGGCTAACTCCTTCTTTAATTTTATTCATAAAATTACCTGTAAGAGCAGGAACAGTTAATATAAAATCGGAGTTTGTTTCTGTCATATTTGCAGGGATATTTTTTAACGCATTCATTCCTCCGCCTTTAGCATCAACAAAATAAAGAGAGATGCCCCGCAAAAGTGCTGCAAAAACCCCTACGGTATGTGCAAAAGAATGGTCGCAGGGTAGAATAATCAGTGTTTTAAAATTCTCGGGAACTTTAAAAATATCCATGCCATCGTTGCAATTTGTCCAATAGTTTTTGTGAGTTAACATAATTCCTTTTGGATTTCCTGTTGTACCCGATGTGTACGATATTGTTACAGTATCGTTAAAACACATATTGTTTTTTATATCCTCTAAATCAGTTTTGTTTTTATTGTACGATTTTTCTCCTTGTTCTAATATTTCTTTAAAACTAAATATCTTATCTTCAGATATTCCGTATTTTTTTGCTTGTGCAATAAAAAAATCTTTATCTGCATCTAAATATAAATACATCAGCTCTTTATTCTCAAATTTGCTTGATTCTATCAATAATTTATCGATATAATTCTTTGAAATAAATACTGCTTTTGCCTCAGAATGATTAAAACGGAAAGGAATTTCTTCGTTTTGCAATTTAATTGATAAGGGAACAGAAACCGCTCCGGCAGTAATAATGCCAAGCTCAGCTATAACCCATTTACTTCTGCCTTCCGATAAAATTACAATATTTTCTTCTTTTGCTATATCCTTATCTAATAAAAATGAAGCAACATAGCTCGATAATTCTCTTACTTTCAAAAAACTGTAATTTTTCCATGTATTAGTTTCCTTATTAGAGACATAAGTTCTTGTTCCGAATTTTTCGGCAGCTAAATCAAGCATTGATAATACTGAGTGCATAAAATATTTTTTTATTAGTTTGCTAAAATACAATAAAAATTTAATAAATATTACACTTTATTAATTGTCAATTACTAATTGTTATTGTACATTTGCTAAAAAGTATTAATAAATGACAAAAGAACGTATACAAGAGCAAAATATAAGTGAAGATAAATTATCTGATAAGCGATTTTTAATATTGCATAACGATGATAAAAACACTTTTGATTTCGTAATTGAAAATTTGATTGAAGTTTGTAATCACAATGAATTGCAAGCCGAACAATGTGCTTTTATAACACATTTTAAAGGTAAATGTGATGTTAAAAAAGGAGATGTAACATCTCTTAAGCCTATGAAAGACAAGCTTGTAAGTAAAGGTTTATCAGTAACAATAGACTAAAAATATAGAATGTTAAGTTTAATAATTTTCCTTATTATAATTGGTATAGTTCTAATTCTTCTAGAATTTTTAGTAATTCCGGGTACAACAATAGCCGCAATATCAGGATTTATTTTAGCAGGAAGTGGCATATATCTTAGCTACAATACATACAGCACAAACACAGGGCATCTTGTTCTTGTAATAACCATTATAACAATAATTCTGTCAGTAGTTTTTTCTTTGCGTTCAAAAACATGGAAAAAAGCAATGCTAAATACAGAAATTACTAGCGTAGCCAACACATATCAAATGGATAAAATTACAGTTGGAGATGTGGGTAAAACAATGTCGAGACTAGCACCAATGGGTAAAGTAATGATAAATGACAATATTTACGAAGCAAAATCTTTTGGTCAATTTGTAGACCAACAAATAGAAATAGAAATAATAAAAATAGAGAATAATATAATAATTGTAAAACCTTTAAATAAATAATTATGGACTTAACAGTATTGCTTTTTTCAGTTATAGGCGGAATAGTTGCCTTAATAATCTTTTTGTATTTTATACCAATTGGACTTTGGTTTCAAGCATTAGTTTCAGGTGTAAATATTTCTTTACTTCAACTTGTTTTTATGCGATGGAGAAAAGTACCGCCATCAATAATAGTACGTGCAATGATTGAGGGACACAAAGCCGGATTAAAAGATATAGGAAGAAATGATTTAGAAGCTCACTTTTTAGCAGGTGGACATGTAGAACTTGTTGTTCATGCTTTAGTATCTGCATCAAAAGCAAATATAGAATTATCTTTGCAGATGGCTACAGCAATTGATTTGGCAGGTAGAAATGTGTTTGAAGCAGTTCAAATGTCGGTAAATCCTAAAGTAATTAATACCCCTCCTGTAACTGCAGTTGCAATGGACGGAATTCAGCTAATTTGTAAGGCAAGAGTAACTGTTCGTGCAAATATAGCTCGTTTAGTTGGTGGTGCTGGCGAAGAAACAATTCTTGCTCGTATTGGCGAGGGTGTTGTATCTTCAATCGGTTCTGCACCTTCTCATAAAGATGTATTAGAAAACCCAGATTCAATTTCTAAAGTGGTATTAGGAAAAGGTCTTGATGCAGGAACTGCATTTGAAATACTTTCTATTGATATTGCAGATATTGATATTGGAAAAAATATTGGTGCAGTATTACAAACAGATCAAGCTGATGCAGATTTAAAAGTAGCTCAAGCGAAAGCTGAAGAACGTAGAGCAATGGCTGTTGCACAAGAACAAGAAATGTCGGCTCTTGCACAAGAAATGCGTGCAAAAGTTATCGAAGCTGAATCTCAAATTCCTCAAGCTATGGCAGAGGCTTTCCGTAGTGGAAATCTTGGAATAATGGATTATTATAAAATGAAAAATATTCAAGCTGATACTGATATGAGAGAATCTATCTCTGGAGAAGATAAATAATAATTTACCTTTTAATCATTCTGAACTTAACAAAAGTTAAGTTCAGAATGATTTTATTTTACACACAGATAATTTACAAATAGTTATGGCATCTAAGAAAACAAAAATTTTTGTATTAGATACAAATGTGATTTTACATAATTACAAAGCAATATATACTTTTGCCGAGCATGATATAGTGTTGCCTATTGTTGTTTTAGAAGAATTAGATAATTTTAAAAAAGGAAGCAACGAAATAAATTTTCATGCACGTGAATTTACTCGCGAGTTAGACAAAATTGCTGGCGAAGCATTATTCGATAAAGGAGTGAAACTTGGCGAAAAATTAGGTAAGCTTTTTATTGAAACAGGCAAACCTTTTTCTGAGGTAATGATTAATTCATTTATGGAAAAGACCCCTGACCATAAAATACTTGCTATAACAGAATACCTTAAAAACAAGAACAAATCACGCAAAGTAATACTTGTAACAAAAGATATTAACCTTAGAATGAAAGCCAAATCAATAGGGCTTTTGGCCGAAGATTATAAATCTGACCAAGTAAAAAATATTTCTGGTTTTTATAAAGAAACTGTTGAGTTAACAGGATTTAGCAAAGAAATTATAGATGAATTATACTCTAATTACGAAGGAATTGAGGCAGATAAAATTAATTTTGATAAAAATCTTAAAGGACATACTTACTTTGTTTTAAAAAATGGAACATCAAGTGCCTTAGCACATTACAACCCTGTAACTCACAAAGTTCACAGAGTAGAAAAGCATAAAACCTACGGAATTGAACCACGAAATGCCGAACAAACTTTTGCATTAAATGCTTTAACAAATCCCGAAATAAATCTTATTTCTTTAACAGGAAAAGCAGGTACGGGAAAAACTTTGTTGGCTTTAGCATCAGCATTAGCTCAGCAAAAAAAATATTCTCAAATATTATTAGCACGTCCAATTGTTGCTCTTGGTGATAAAGATTTGGGCTTTTTACCTGGCGATGTAAACGATAAAATTGGTCCGTATATGCAACCACTTTTCGATAATCTTAATGTAATAAAAAATCAGTTGGGACAGAATAGTTCTGAGCTTGCAAAAATTGATGAGTTTTTACAAAAAGAAAAGCTTGTTATTACTCCATTAGCATATATCAGAGGTAGAAGTTTATCTAACGTGTTTTTTATTGTTGATGAGGCACAAAATCTTACTCCACTCGAAGTTAAAACTATTATTACTAGGGCAGGAGAGGGAACTAAAATTGTTTTCACTGGTGATATTCAACAAATAGATTCGCCATATTTAGATAGTAAATCTAACGGAATTGCATATTTAACCGACCGTATGAAAGGGCAAGATTTATTTGCTCATGTTAATATGATTAAAGGTGAACGTAGTGCTTTGGCTGAGTTAGCTAGCGATTTATTATAGGCAGATAGAGTTGATTAAAACCCCATATGATAAGTGAAATCACCTGTTAATTTAAATTCAATTGTGTAATCGCTATAAATTTGCACATGTTCACTTTGTGGTTGTGTTTTAAAATTTGATTTAATCCTAAGTTTTTTTGTTCTTATAAACAAATCAAATTTTTCTTTATCCATAGGAATTGCTAATTTAGATTTTGTAGTTTCCTCAACTCTATTACTTGTTTGATTTACACTAGCAGCATAAACAATTGTGTTTTCGTTAAACAAAGAATCTACAATATGTAAGCTATCATCTAAAAGATAAACCTGTATATCGGCATCTAAAGGAAAACCATTGTATGCAAACAAATAAAATTTTCCGCTTTCAATTTCGTTTATATTATCTATGTCTAAGTCAACAGTATCATTAAGAACCAAATTAGAGGCAATTAAAGAAAGAGGTATCTCAATTTCTATGTTTGCTTTAATTTCATCGCCATAGTAAACAAAATCTGTACCTGTTCCAAGCGGTGGGGGAGATTGGTTATGATTTAAATAAAAATTAATATCATATTCAATAGAATTTGGAATAACACTTACAACTTCATTTGTGTTAGAATTTGAGGAGTTAAGAAACATGCTGTTTGTTACAGGAATAGCAGAATTACCTGTGTTTTCGGCCTTGTCAATTTCAAATGGAGAGTATTGCGAAGGAAGCTCTAAAACCGCCTGATTGCCTGTGTTATAATTAATTGCCTTAATATTATTAAACATAACAGCACCTTTAACACCAATTCCATTTTCGGTAGTTACAGTTAGTTTTGCTTCGTTAAAATCTATTTGAGCATTTGCAAGTTCTTCTATCGCTTCTATTTCGCTTATACCTGATTCAAAAATTGTATCGTTGCCAAACCAACCTTCTGCAAAATTAGGTGTTATGTCATAAAACTCACTTTTTAAATAAATGCTATCATTAAGCGAAAGCGGAATTAAATTTCCGGAAGAATCTATTGAGGCACTTAGTGTGTAATTTAATGTATTAACTGTATCGTTATTTGAGCCCATAAAATTAATGTCATATCCCGACAAATCAATTATATTATGAAAATAGCCATCGCTTAAATTGCTAGCAGCAGGAACTGTTCCCGAAAATGAAAGTGGAACAGAATTCTTTTTTGCTTCGGGTATTGTGTAGTTAAAATGAATTTCTTCGGGCAAGGTGTTAAAAACTTCTACATTTATATATCCTTCTTTTGTTTCAATAGAATTTAACTGCATTGGATTAATATCTAAAACAAGTTTGTCGTTTAAATTAATAATATCTTGATTTGGAAATCGTGCAAGAGCCGAAATTATTTTAATATCGTGCACGCTAATTGTTGCTGTTACAGCTTTTGATGTATCAATAATAACACTTGTACCACCCGGACTTTCTAAACTTACATTACCTAACATTAAGCCTTCAATTGTAAAATTAGTAAGTATTTTTTGAGAATTAACCGTTTCGCCAGAAGCAATATAATCATATGTTTCATTTATAATAATTCCTCCATTAACAGCGTTTTTCAACTCAAAAACTACATTTGTTATAGGTATTGGTAGTTGATTATCTATTTCAATATCAATAATTGCATATTCCAATATCATGGTCTCAAAATAATCTGTTGCATCAATATTTATATCGCTATATGTTTGTGTTGGAATTGCATCAATATTTACAGGCAAACCTGTGTTTTGTCCGTTCATTATTGCCATGTATAAAGAACCGCCCGGTCCATTTTCATCATAATCTTTTTGAGCAATATCGCCAAGCGATACTCTGTCAGATTCAATAATGTCATTTATTTTTAAATCGCTAAGTTTTGCAGTATATTCAATACTTGTATCAACAATACTAAAAATTGTATCTATACCCATGCCATAAAAAGCATCTTTGTAAACTAACGAAATAGTGCTATCATCATTAATTTGCAAAACAGAATCTTTAATTATATCACTAATTGTCATTGTGGTACGAGCAAGAGGTCCAAGATAGTTAATATCCCAACTAGGTTTGCTGTTTTCTTTTTTGCACGATAAAAAGAAAATAATAATAATTATCAGATATGGAATTTTATGCTTCACAATGTAAAGACACTTTTAAATTAGAAAGGTTGCTCATAAATATGGGCTTATACTAGAAATAATTACTTACTTCTTTTTTTAAAAAATCTATAGCCGTATTGGTTGGCATTATATTATTACTCATCATCGTTTCTAAAATAACTTTGCTTAACTCAAATGATGGGCTTTTTTTATCTACTCTATCGGCAGAATTATTAACCAATTTAACTACATTTTCTTTAGCCGTTTTAACTACTGCCCAAGCATTTGTGCTAACATATATTTGTTGGCTTAGGTTATGCTCGTATTCTGCCCTAATAACCTTTAGCAAAGCTTGATGTAAAAAACCAGAAGTCATTTTTGGGTCTTGAACACGTACAATCATAGATTCAGGAGAAATTCTTTCTAAAAAAAGTGTTAGCCTTTCATAAGCTTGTAGTTTTATTGGTGTTATAGTCTTTTGGTTAGATAAACGCATTTCAATCATTCGCTTTTTTTGGTCGTTATCAATAAACGATTTAATGATTAAATATGCCGTACCAAAAACTATTAACGATGGTAAAGTGTACTTTAATATTTCTAAAAATGTCTCCATGTGCTTTTTTTTTCAAAGATATATTATTATTGATAATCTACAAAATGGCAAAGCTCAGTAAAAAAAATATTAAATTCTTCGTTAAATTCTTTTTCATATTTTGATAAAATAGATATTGCAAAATCGCTTTCATTTGGTATGTTTCTGTATGCAGACATTTTGTCTAAAACCTCTTTAATGCCATCTTTTGTTTTGTAACGATGAAACCAACGGTTTACAATTATACTTACACTTATTCTTTTTGCTTTTGCAGGAATAATTAAATAGTGTTGCAATATATTGATATGGAATTGTTTAACAAATTTATCTAGATTTTGATTAGCGTATTTATCCCAATTTTTTATTAAAAAATAATCGTAAAAAATATCAATAACAATTGCTGAATATCTTCCGTATTTTGGTTTAAGTCGTGCTGTTGCTTGTTTTACAATTTTATGATGATCTGTGAAATCATCAATTTTACGATGTAGAAGAATACCTTCTTTTATTTTTGCAGGATAATTTTTGTATTTATTACCTTTTACAATATCACCGATAAAATTTCCTATTTGAATTTCTTTGTCATCACCCGAAAGTAATATGTGTGCAAGAAAATTCATTTATTTTTCAATGTGGTTTTCATCTTCTGAAGTACGCATTTCAGCATTTTTAATACTTACATTTAGTTCGTACCCTATTAATAATACCATCGAGTTCCAATACATCCACATTAAAATAACAATTAAAGTTCCGATAGAGCCATAAAGTTTATTGTATTGACCAAAGTTGTTTATATAGAACGAAAATCCTACAGAAATTAAAATTGTAAGCCCCGTAGCTAAAATAGAACCGATTGAAAAAAATCGCCAATTATTTTTTTTCGCAGGAGCAAAATAATATACAAAGGCAATAATAAAATAGAACAAAGCTACTATTATTAACCATTTTGCAATAAATAATAGGTAAGATGAATCTACTGCGATATATGAATGTTCTAGCATAAAGTCTATTGCAACACCACTAAAAGTTGTAACAGTAATTGCCACAGTCATAAGCACAGAAATAATTAAAACAAGCATAATTGAAATTAACTGCTGACGAAACCACGACCGAGATTCTATTGTTAGTGTTGTGTTATTAAAAGCCGAAATTACACTTGCAACACCGTTTGTTGCAAAGTATAAAGCCGATATAAAACCAATTGACAATAAACCTCCACGCTTGTGTATTGCAACATCTTCAATAGTATCTTTAATTGTAATAAAAGCTTCTTTTGGCATCATATCTGCAAAAAAGTCTAGCAAAACAACATCAAAATGATCTATTGGTATATATGGAATTAACGTAAAAAAGAATAAAATTGCAGGAAATATTGCTAAAAACATTTTAAAAGCAATTGATGCTGCACGTGTTGATAATGCACCATTACCTAAACCTTTTACCAGAAATTGACCAACCTCAAAAATTGACATATGTTTAAAACCGGGAAAAGTAACCCTTAAAAGGTAATTCTTAATTTGAAGTAGTATATTATCTCTTTTTTGTTTATATTTCACATCGCAAAGATACATTAATTTTTAGATTTACTTAAATGATAAAATTCAAAGATTATTTTTTATCCTCCTTAAATACAGATAAAACAGTACTTTTATTAAAAAAAACACAAAAAACATACATTATTTACACAATCAACTAATATTTTTATACTATTTGTTTTGTAAAATAGTTTTTACTTAGTAATTTTGCATTTCAATTTAAATGGAGGTAAAAAAAATGATTATTATTCCTGTAAAAGAGGGCGAAAATATAGAAAGAGCTCTAAAGAAGTTTAAAAGAAAATTTGAAAAAACTGGTGTAATAAAAGAACTTAGAGAAAGAAAAGCTTACAAAAAGCCATCTATCACAAAAAGAGAGATGAGAATGAAAGCTATCTATGTTCAGCAAATGCATCAAAGAGAACTGTAATAAATATACATTTTTCAATTAACAAGATAATTCTAGACTAAAAGAATTATCTTGTTGTTTTTTTAATAATTGTAACTGATATCGTTTATTTACGTATAGTTAATGTAAATGTACAAAGATTTATTTAAGCAATATTTAGTTTCAGAAAAAAGATTTTCATCGCATACGGTAGAAGCGTATCTTAATGATATAAAACAATATTTAAATTTCTGCAAAGAAAATTCAGTAGATTTATTAACAACAAATCATAAAATTATTAGAAATTGGATTGTTTCTATGCTTAAATCTGAATATTCTACAAGAAGTGTAAATAGAAAAATTTCATCGGTAAAAACTTATTATAAATACCTAAAACGGTCAGAGTTAATTAAGATAGACCCGTCACAAAAAATCAACTTAGTTAAAAATGATAAAAAATTACCACAATTTGTAGAATCTGAAAATATGGATTTTTTATTAGATGAAGTTGAATTTCCTGATAATTATGAGGGTTTTCGTGATAATCTAATTATTAATTTATTGTATTATACAGGAATGAGGCGTGCCGAATTAATTAATTTAAGAACATCTGATATTGATATTGCCGAGAAAAAAATTAAAGTATTAGGAAAAAGAAATAAAGAAAGAATAATTCCTTTAACAAAAAAATTACTATATATATATAATGTATATATCGAAAAAAGAAATAAGTTATATGCAAGTTCCGAAGATTACGTTTTTTTAACAAAAAAAGGGAAGAAATTATATCCAAAATCTGTATATTACACGGTAAATAAATATTTAAGTTTAGTAACAAAAATAGACAAGAGAAGTCCGCATATATTAAGGCATAGTTTTGCAACCCATTTATTAAATAATGGTGCCGATATAAATGCAGTTAAAGAATTACTAGGGCATGCAAATTTATCTGCAACGCAGATTTATACGCATAATACATTTGAAAAATTAAAAAGAGTTTATAAACAAGCTCATCCCAGAGCATAAATAATTGGAGGGTTTTATATGAAAATTAACATTAATTCGATTCACTTTGAGAGTGACAAAAAACTAGAAGATTTTATTGAAAAGAAAATTTCTAAAGTAGTAGAACGTCATAATGACATAACATCTGTTGGCGTTATTTTAAAATTAGATAACGTATCTAATGACGAAAATAAAATAACAGAAATTAAAGTTGACTTAAAAGGTAAGGAAGTTTTTGTGAAAAAACAATCTAGAACTTTTGAAGAAGCCGCAGATATTGCAGTGGAAGCATTAAGAAGGCAACTTAAGAAATATAAAGAAAAAAGACAGTAATCGATTAATATACTGGTGTTAAAGTTTTTTTATATTCTTGTAATTCTAAGTGAAATTACTTGTAGAAACAAAGTAAAAAAAATAAAAACAAAAAAGTTATATTATAGTTTTGTATTACAATAAATATTTCATACATTTGCGAACATTTTCAGAATGAGCTCTGAAGATGTTCTTTTTTTATGCCGATGTAGCTCAGTTGGTCAGAGCAGCTGATTTGTAATCAGCAGGTCGTGGGTTCGAATCCCTCCATCGGCTCGTGTTCTTATAAATTTTGATAGAAATATCAAAGAAAGTATTGGGAAGGTACCGAAGCGGTCAAACGGGGCAGACTGTAAATCTGTTGGCTCAGCCTTCGTAGGTTCGAATCCTGCCCTTCCCACTTTTATTGATAGAGTCTATACTCTCTCGGCATTAGCCGATGTAGCTCAGGGGTAGAGCGTTTCCTTGGTAAGGAAGAGGTCATGGGTTCAATTCCCATCATTGGCTCTAAATAAAAATTGTGAATAATTATAAAATAATAATTGAATTTTAAACAGCTTAGCTATGGCAAAAGAAAAATTTGACAGGTCGAAACCACACGTTAATATTGGAACAATTGGACACGTTGATCATGGTAAGACTACATTGACAACTGCTATTACAACAGTATTAGCAGAAAAGGGATTATGTGAATTAGCATCATTCGATTCTATCGATAATGCTCCTGAAGAAAAAGAAAGAGGTATAACTATTAATACAGCTCACGTTGAGTATGCTACAGAAAATCGTCATTATGCTCATGTTGACTGTCCAGGTCACGCAGATTACGTTAAAAACATGGTAACTGGTGCTGCTC
>Ga0256845_1002392_pt1 | contig 13617 bp, 11 predicted proteins | sample RiftiametaG_FD_189101 | JGI IMG/M metagenome (GOLD analysis project Ga0256845, IMG submission 189101) | Tube worm associated microbial communities from hydrothermal vent at the East Pacific Rise, Pacific Ocean - Riftia | ecosystem: Host-associated > Annelida > Integument > Unclassified ...
ATAAGTAACGTTAATTTAAACACTCAAGTAACTAATGATTAAAAATCTTTTATATATCGGCTTATTATTAACACTTGTTAGTTGTAATGCGCAGAGCAATGAGAATAAAATCATTCTAAAACCAGCTGTTCAACAATCCATTGAGCAAAAATCCAACCTTTTTTACCAACAGATTTTAGCTAATTCCGTTGAAATTGAATCAAATGGAGAGCAATTATCAAAACAACATCTTGATAATTTTTCCAAAAAACTAAATCACGTGAAAATCATAGGCCTTGGCGAACAAACGCATGGTTCAGCAACCGTCTTCAAACTAAAAACACAACTGGTTAAATATTTACATCAACATCATGATTTTGATGTTTTACTTTTTGAAAGTGGTATGTTTGATGTAAAACAAATTTGGAAACAGGCTCAAAAAGGCCAATCGATTAAAATAATGGCTCCCGGTAATATCTTTTACATGTATGCAAAAAATAAAGAAGTGTCGCCTTTATTTGATTACATTAACCAGCAAGCTTTAACTGATGATCCATTAATATTTGCCGGCTTTGATAGTCAACACTCTGGCAACTATTCAATTAATAATTTGCTTAACCAATTAACCGTTGAAGTTAAAAATTCTACTGATGATTGGACCACGAACTCAAAATGGAAAAAATTTAAACAAACGACTCAAGAAATTATTCAACTCTCTAAAACTCGCCTTTCTCCAAAAGATGAAATGGTATTTTTTCAACAGTTAAAAAGGGTCCAACGGGTATTTTTAACTAACAGGAATAAATTTTGGTATCGTATTGCCATAGGGTTAGAGTCTCAAGCAAAGCGCCAGTGGAAAATTTCTGATTCGAGAAGTCAGGAAATGGGTGAAAATATTAAGTGGCTTATTTCTCAATATCCCAATAAAAAAATTCTTATTTGGGGGCACACATTTCATTTATCTCGTCTTGGGGTAAACGAAATCAATGCAGGTGAAATATTAAGCAAGGCCTTTGGCAAACAGTACCTTGCTACTCAAGTGACGGCTTCCGCTGGAAGTTATTTAGACTTTGTCAACTTTAAAATTAAACGGGTTAAGCAAGCTGAAAATAATTCGATAGAGTCTTTACTTAACAAAAATATTAAAACACCTTATGCCTTTGTCGATTTTCGAAAACTCAATGTGAAAGAACAAGAGACTAAAATATTTTCCGTTAACTACCACCCAACAGTTGAAGCGAAATATTGGAAAAAATATTGGGATGGGGTGTTTTATATAAAACAGATAACGCCAACAAATTACCAACCTACCAAAGAACAAATGGAATATGAATAATTCATTTTCAAGCTAAAACATCTAGTAAGCTAACGCCTACATCTTAACTAATCTCAACTATTATTTAGCGCCTTATTAAGCCTAACTAGAATGGGTTCAACCATGGCTCTTTGAGAATCATCCGATGATGGCAATTGCCAAAAAGCGGTTAAATAATTCTTAATCTGACTAATCTGCCATGTAAGCTCTTCAAACATCATCCCAATCATTTCAATTTCTGCATAAGCTTCTTCAATTTGCTCATCTTGAACGCATTGCATCCATCGCTCATATTCATCACTTGGTATGCCAGTTCGAGCCTGCATTTGAAGAATTCTTTCAACAAAACTTTTTAAAATAATCACTTCATTTTGTTTAGAATTTTCATCAATAAGAGAAGATATGACTTTTAGATCAGCACAAATTGACATATAGTTTTTGCTTTTGTTTATTAGCTTTTTATTAAACGCAGCAAAATCAGTTTTAGATAATCGACTAATCGGTTCACATTGAGATATTCTTATTAAACGAACAACCGATTGATAAATATCCTCACCATAAGTGCTCATATTTAAGGTTAAAAAACCTTGTAAATCTAAAACGTTAAACTCTCTTTCATTCGAATTTTTAAGATAAATGGCTTGAATCGCGTCAGACATGGCAATGACCTGACCTGAATGACCTAGATTACCCGCGTTTTTAGCTTTAGGATAACCCGCACCGTCGGTTCTTTCATGATGTTCTGAAATGGCTTTTTTGATGAGTATTGGTAGTTCCTTCATATCATCAACAACCAGTTTTCCAACCGCAACGTGACTTTGAATTAGTTTCCAATCTGCAGTTAAACCTTCTTTGGGTAAATGCATATGCATCATTCCAATATCGCGAACTAATGAGGCTAAAAATATTTGTTTACACTGAAGAGAATCAAATCCTAGCTGCTTTGAAATCGCTAAAGCAAACCATGCACCAACAATGGATTTTTTAAATAGATCCGGTAAATTGTTCTCCATAACGGTCAATTGTTGCATCAACATGGTAAAGCTTTTAGCGTACAAACAACTGAGTTGAAGTAACTTTTTCAATTCTGAATTAATATGAATTTGTTCGAGATCTGAGTGAGATTTTAAAAAAGAGTGTATTGCCGAATAAATCGCTTTTTCATCTAACAAATTTTCAACCGCAATACTTTTAGAAATTGATTTTTTTAGTTTATGTTTGGCAACTTGACTCGCCACTTTTTGGTCAATTGCCGCACCTTTTTTAACAATGAGTACACCATTATCATTAACAATATCTTCGGTAGATATGACTTTATTATTTGTGTTGACTGCGACAAGATGTTCGGTAAAAACTTGGTCATTCGGCTTTGAACTATCCATATTTTCTCTTGTTATTACCAGCGTTTAATTTTAAACCTGATAGTTATGAAATAGGTACTTACTAAATATATTTGATACTTTAATTAATAGTCGCAACAAGCCAACAAGTCAATGTAATCAACAGATTTACATCCACAAAGTTTAATTATCATACAATTTAATGTATGATAATTAACCGTAAAATTACATCATGGAAATAGCTATGCTGCAAAAAGCATCAACAATATCCCTTCTTTTTATTATTTTAGCTTGTGAGGGCCTAGCAATGATGTTCCAACCAATCCCCCGCCTTCAATAGCAAGCTACCAAGCTTTCCATGATGAAACTGTTAACCAAACATTAGAAATCAATACCAGCTCTGCAGGTTTATCTGAACAAGATTTAGCGAGCTTTGCCCAAAACCTGACTAATGTACGAATTTTAGCTTTAGGAGAGCAAACCCATGGTGGTGGAAGTGTTTTCACTTTAAAAACGCAGCTTATTAAATATTTACATGAACAACATGACTTTGATGTTTTTATTCTTGAAAGCGGTATGTTTGATGTCATGAAAATTTGGCAACGGGCACAAAATGGTAAGCAATCATATTGCTTACCTATTTTACACCATCATCTTTTCTAAAAGTTCTTATTAATTCTAAATCTCATCAGATCCTTCTGCAATATCATCAAATAAGAAAGTACTTAAATAACGCTCGCCCGTATCAGGTAACATCGCTAATATACTTGAACCTTCAGCAGCCGTTTCAGCAACTTTTAAAGCGGCAGCAAAGGTACCACCAGCAGAAATACCACAAAAAATACCTTCTTGGCTGGCTAGTTGCAATGCCGTATCGCGAGCTTCAATGTCAGTTACTGGTTTAATTTCATCAATAATATCTCTATTTAACACAGAAGCCACAAAGTCAGGTGTCCAACCTTGTATTTTATGCGGAGCCCAATCAGTACCGGTTAATAATGCCGCAGCTTCTGGTTCAGTCGCAATCACTTTGAGATTAGGTCTAGCCACTTTAAGTACTTCACCTACACCAGTAATTGTTCCACCCGTTCCATAACCACTGACAAAATAGTCTAAAGGCAAACCCGCGAAATCGGTTAAAATTTCAGGTGCGGTGGTATTGCGGTGATAGTCTGGGTTAGCTTGATTATCAAATTGACTGGCTAAAAACCAACCTTTACTTTCTGAAAGTTCTTTAGCAATTCTTACCATTCCTGTACCACGTTCGGCAGCGGGTGTAAGAACAACTTTTGCACCTAGTGCTCGCATCACTTTACGACGTTCAACAGAAAATGTTTCCGTCATAACGGCAACAAAAGGATAACCTTTGGCGGCACAAACCATAGCTAAAGCAATCCCAGTATTTCCAGACGTTGCTTCTATAACCGTTTGCCCAGGTTTCAATAAACCTTTTTGCTCTGCATCATTAATAATTGCAAAAGCTAAACGATCTTTTACCGAAGCAAGAGGATTAAAAAATTCCGCTTTAACAAACATGTTGACGTTTTTTGGCGCTAAACGGTTGATTTTGATAATAGGTGTATTACCAATGGTATCGAGTATTGAATTATGAATCATAATTTTATCCTTTTATTTATTGTTAATTGGGGTGTTTTAACTAAATAGCCTTATTTTTATATTGATGATGCTCGAATATTCACACTGAAACAGCATGAAGTTTAGAATTTAAACCGCTTTGTTGATGTTTTTCATGAGTATTAGAGTTAAACCATGATAATTCGCTGGCCAATGATACAACCTCTCCAACAATGATTAAAGCAGGCATTTGAATTGAATTTTTTTCAACTAACTCTGACAAATTCTCTATTTTACCAATCAAAACCCGTTGTTCTTTTCGAGTACCATTCTCAACAACAGCAACAGGTGTTTTGGCTGGTAACCCGTGTTTAATGAGTGATTCTGAAATCACTTTATTGCGCAATAGCCCCATATAAAAAACCAATGTTTGCTTTTCAATGGCTAGACTTTGCCAATTAATCGTCTCTTGTTCTTTTTGATGTGCCGTAATTAATCTTACTGATTGAGCGTATTCACGATGGGTTAATGGAATGCCCGCATAACTCGTGCAACCCGAAGCTGCAGTAATGCCGGGAATAACCTCGAACTTTATTTGATGTTTGACTAACTCTTGTAGTTCCTCACCGCCTCGGCCAAAAATAAATGGGTCTCCCCCTTTTAAACGCACCACCATTAAACCTTGTTTAGCATGATCAACAAGCAGTTGGTTAATTTTGCTTTGACTAGCAATATGGCACTTGGCACGTTTACCCACATGTATCAGATTAGCTTGAGTTCCAATTAACGCTAAAATACCGTCACTGATCAATGAATCATATAATACGACATCGGCACTTTGTAATAATCGATATGCTTTTAAAGTCAGTAATTCTGGATCACCTGGCCCTGCACCCACCAAGAAAACCTTACCTTCAACAGCTTTATCTTGCTGAGATTCTTTTACCTCAACATGACTAACTAAATGTAAGCTTTGATTTTCAGAAGAGTTATTTAACAAATCGCTCATGTTTATACACCAACCTCAAAAGGCTTTTTAATAGACAGTCTAATGAGTGTCATCAGAACATTTTTAATCTTCTATTAGAAATAGATATTTCTTCTTCCATAATAACTAATTGGAATGGTGATGGAGATATTCTTCAAAATGAAACTCAGGTACACCATTGAAGCACAAACGAGTATAATCTGAATATTGCTGAGCTTGTTTCACACTTAAACGATACTTGCTCTTAACTCAAACGATATAAGCTATTCAACAAATAATGAAACTCCAACAATTAAAGTATCTATTAGCCATAGTTGAAAACAACTTTAACATTACAACAGCCGCAGAACGTATTTATACCTCTCAGCCTGGCATTAGTAAGCAGTTAAAGTTACTTGAAGAAGAGCTAGACTTAAGAATATTTGAGCGCAGCGGCAAACAATTAGTTGGCTTAACGGCTGCCGGAGAGCAAGTTGTCGCTCATGCAAGAAAAGTATTGCAAGAGGTCGAAAATATTAAACGCCTTTCTGATGATAAAAATAAAGTTGAACATGGCGCTTTTCGCTTGGCCACCACTCAAACACAAGCTAAATATGTTTTACCTTCGGTTTTAACTCGATTTCATCAGCGCTATAAAAATTTATCCATTGATATTCAGCATGCTTCTGTTGAGCACATCGTACAATTATTATTAGAGCAAAAACTTGATTTTGCCATCGCATCTGACAGCCAAACATTACACCCAGATATTATTAAGATCCCTTGTTATGAATGGGATCGCGTATTGTTATTTCCTCAAGATCATGAACTCGGAAACTTAACCCAAATATCGTTGCAGGACATTTCAAAATATCCTATTGTCACTTATAAGGAACCAACAAGTGGCAACTCTGGCTTAGTTTCAGCAATGAATGCCAAAAATTTGAAAGCCAATATCGTATTTACCGCACGCGATGCTGATGTGATAAAAACTTACGTTAGAAATCATATGGGAGTGGGTGTTGTCGCTGAAATGGCTTTTGACCCTAAACTTGATACCGACTTAATTTGTTATTCAGCAAAACAGCTTTTGCCTCGCTGTACCACCTGGATTGCATTTAATAAGAATTTATTAATGCGAAATTATATGTACACCTTTATTGAGTTGTTTGCACCGCACCTTAATCGAGAAAAGGTTAATCAATATTTATCGCAACAAAAATCATCCGACACGCAAACTCAAAAAGAAGATCAAGCCCCTCTTCCCATGCACCAAATGTGGCATATTTAATCGTTTATTGCAGATAAAAGGCTAGAGTCCAGATAAGCTGTCTTCATGGAGCCCACACTCACGTTTTAAGCCACCAAAACGTGTGTCTTCTTCACTCATTCCGGCACTTAAAGGTACAGAGCTGTGTACATCGCCTACTGAAACATAACCTTCATCCCATAATGGGTGATAAGGCAATTGATGTTTTTTAAGGTACTGATGAATTGTTTTTTTATTCCAATCAATCAAAGGATGCACTTTTAAACGGCCACGTACAGTTTGTAAAGTCGAAAGTTGTTCTCTCGATTTTGATTGGCTGCGCATAATGCCAGAAAACCAAGTTTGAATGCCTAACTTTTTAAGCCCATATTCCATTGGTTCAACTTTGTTCATTTGATTGTATTGATTTAAACCTTCAATGCCAGCTTCCCATAAACGGCCATATTTAGCTTCTTGCCAAGCGCCACTTAATTTGGCTCGCTGAACTTGTAAATTAAGATTTAAACGTTCGCTTAACTGTTCAATAAATTGATACGTTTCAGCGAACAAATACCCCGTATCAACAACAATCACAGGAATATCCGCTTTGATTTGAGTCAGCATGTGCAAACTCACCGCAGACTGAATACCAAAACTTGAAGAGAGAGCAAACTCTCCAGGTAAACGCTCAAACGCCCATTCAATTCGCTGAATAGCGTTCATTTTTTCTAATTGCTTATTCGCAATAGAAAGCTCATTTTTATCAAAACGATTCTCATAGAGAGAGCCAGAAGTATTCACCAAAATTTCCTCAGGAATTTCTTCATTAGATGGCTGAGATGCGGTTTCTAACATCATCAATTCCTAAGAATGAAAATCCAGGCCATTATTAACAGCCTTGATATATTGATTACGAATAACAAAATCACCAAACGATTCAGCAGACTTTTTATTGGCAGAAAAATCTTTAATAATCGGTTCTAACTCTTTAAGTATGGTCTCTTCATTAATATTTTCTTTATATAATTTATTCAGTCTGTCACCCATATGGCTAGCACCTAAATACAAATTATAAGTACCAGGTCCTTTACCCACTAAACCAATTTCAGCTAAAAATGGTCTAGCGCAACCGTTAGGGCAACCCGTCATTCGAACATTAATCGCTTGTTGACTCAAATTGTTTTTATCAAGTATAACTTCCAGTTTAGAAATAAAACTTGGCAAATAACGTTCCGCTTCAGCCATTGCTAATGAACACGTTGGAAACGAAACACAGGCTAATGAATTAAGTCTTGTTGGAGATTCTGTTTTGCCAATACTAATGCTGTATTTTGTTAATAGCTTTTCGACCTTCGCTTTAGTTTTAGCTTTAATATTACTAATAATCATATTTTGATTAGGCGAAATCCTAAATTCACCATCGTGAATTTTTGCTATCTCTAATAATCCTGTAAACAGTTTGTAGTCTTCCGTATCGACAATTCGTCCACTATGAATATACAAGGTTAAATGCCATTGTTTATTTTCGTCTTGCATCCAACCATAACGGTCACCGTTATGAACAAAGTTAAATTCTTTTGTCGCGGCTAATTTAAAACCTTGGTAAGCAGACAACTTTTGAATGAATCCATCAAGCGTTAATGCATCAACAGTGTATTTTAATCTAGCCAACTTTCTAACTTCACGGTTACCAAAATCACGCTGTACCTTAACCACATTTTCAGCAACGGCTAATACTTGCTCTAACGTACAAAAGCCAATCACATTGGCAACGCGAGGATAAGTTGCATCATCACCATGAGAGCTTCCCATTCCACCACCAACTGACACATTAAATCCAATCAGTTTTTCGTTTTCTACAATCGCAATAAAACCCAAATCATTAGCATAAACATCCACATCATTATAAGGCGGAATAGCTAATGCAATTTTAAATTTTCTTGGTAAATAGGTTTGACCATAAATGGGTTCTTCTGTTGATTCAACTTTTTTTCCATCTAACCAGATCTCATGATACGCCTTAGTTTTAGGTAATAAATGCTCACTGATTTTTTTAGACCAATCAAAAACTTCTGCATGAATTTTTGATGTTTGTGGCAAAGGATTACTCATCACATTACGATTAACATCGCCACAAGCCGCAATGGTATCTAACATGGTTTTATTAATACCCGCGATAGTTGTTTTTAAATTTCTTTTAAAAACACCATGCCATTGATAGGCTTGACGAGTTGTTAACCTCAAGCTTCCGCTTGAATAGTTGGTTGCCAGCTCTGCCATTTGAATATATTGCTCAGAGGTTGCCACACCACCAGGAATACGTGCACGGATCATAAAAGAATAAAGAGGCTCTAATTTTTGTTTGCGTCTTTCATTTCGAATGTCACGATCATCTTGTTGATAAATCCCATGAAATTTAATCAACATCAAATCGTCTTCAGCAACCGAACCGGTAATTTGATTTTTTAAACTCGGCGTAATCGTTCCACGAAGATAATTACTATCCACTTTTATTTTTTCAACATCACTATGATTTTTAGCGTCATACTGAGTTTGCTCAATGGCTTGATTTGTTTCTTTAGTACTCATGATTAATATACATCTCTTTGGTAACGATTTTCTTTTTTAAGTGTTTTTAAATATTGTTCCGCATCTTTTTGACTTTTATTTCCTTGTTCAGAAATAATTGTAATTAATGCTTTTTCAACATCTTTAGCCATATGATTCATATCTCCACAAACATATAAGCTGGCTTGTTTTTCATTTAACCATTGCCAAACGTCTCCAGCTTTTTCTAATAACCGATCTTGGACATAAATTTTATTTTTTTGATCTCGCGAAAAAGCTAAATCAACTTGAGTTAATAACCCTGATTTTTGCATTTTTTGGATTTCAGTTTGATAAAGGAAATCCGTATTAAAATGAGCGTTACCAAAAAACAACCAATTATCACCTTTTGATGATTGCTCCTCTCTCTGCTGTAAAAAACTACGGAAAGGCGCTATACCGGTTCCAGGACCAATCATAATCATTGGCGTGTTTTCTTCCGGCAATTTAAAGCGTTTATTTTCTTCAATAAAAACTAAAACATCATCGTCTTCTTTAAGACTCTCGGTTAAAAAGTGACTCGCGGTGCCAAATCGTGCGCTGTTTTCATTAATCGATTCTTTTAGTGCCACGGTAATGTGAGCTTCTTCAGGATTTGCTTCTAAGCTTGATGAAATAGAATAAATCCTTGGTTTAATCGGTTTTAATAAGTCTACTAATTGCTGGGCTTTTAAGCTTATTGGTGCAATGGTCATCACATCAATAATTTGATGCACTTTAATATATGCAGAATAATCTTTATTAACTTGGGTTAATAATTTTTTAGACCCTTTTTCGTTAGTCAAGGCAACTTGTTTAGCATAATTCTCAACAAATGATTTGTTGATTAAAGTGATTTCTAAATTTTCTGTTAAAGCTTGTTTAAGTGTTTTTTCTACATCTTTAACTAAAACACTTTCTTCGCCATTGAGTTTAACTAATGCTAATAACTCATTAACAAGCTGTTGATTATTTTTTGCCCAAATTCCAATGGAGTCACCGGGTAAATATTGAATACCAGAGTCTTCTAATGAAATTTCAATATGGTGTACTTGCTTGCTTGAACTTGAACCAGTAATTCGTTGATTAGCTAAAATATTAGCAACAAAAGGTTTATCTTTCGTATAGGAAACACCTGAAACCTGAATATTTGAACTGCCAGCTACAGCTGAATTATTCGAGTTTAAATCAATAGAAGAAGATAGTTCAGCTAGTTTTGCTACAACAGAATTAATCCATTGAGAGCTAAGTTCTTCATAATCTAAGTCACAATCAACTCTTTCAACTAATGATGTCGAACCTAATTGACTAAATGCTTGATCAAAATCCTTACCTGTTTGACAGAAAAATTCATAGCTTGAGTCGCCAAGAGCCAATACCGCATGTTGAATATTATTTAATTTAGGGCCTCGTTTGCTGTTAATCAACTCTAAAAAATCGATTGCATCGTCAGGTGGCTCACCTTCACCATGGGTTGAAACGACTAATAAAATAATTTGCAGTTTGGCTAAATCTTTTGCTTTAAAATCATCTAAACAAGCAATTTGAGCGGGAAGACCTTTTTGCCCAATCGTCTCAAAAAGTGACTCAGCTATCTCTTGTGAGTTACCTGTTTGCGAGGCATAAAGCACTTGAACTTTTAAATCGACACTGGATGGTGATATTTGAGTGGGTAATGGTAAATTTGCACTGCCTACCACAGAAGACGAATCACGTCCTTTTGCGAGGCCGGTGCAATATCCGCTTAACCAAAACAGTTCATTACTATTAAAGCCTTGCACAATATCAAGCAGTTCAGGCGAGATAGGAAGGGTATTTGCTGGGAAATCTACTTTCTTATTCACAATATTCTATTCAATTATTGATAATTAAATAGAATAGTGACTTTAAAGCAGCTTATTAACCACTAATTATCAGCTATTTGGGAATAACTTTTGGGCATAGCGGTTAATATTTGTAGGTCAATGGGTATAAACTAATCTAAACGCATCCAGTCATCGTTAGTTCCAACCCAGTCTTTGTATATTTCTTTACCACCACGACTTTTCCAATCTGAATCAATGGTTAGATGAGAGCTAATGCCACCCCTTGGGTTAAAGTTCATTAATACTCTTAATCGCTCTGGTTCATAAGCTTTCATGCAGTGATCATAAACAATATTAATCAAACGCTCATAAGAAACAATAATATTTCTTAACTGAAAAACGTATATTTTTAATGCTTTTAACTCAATAATTTTATTTCCTGGATAAAAAGTTATATACATTTGAGCAAAATCAGGCTGTTCACCAACACCTAAAAAAGTGAATTCAGGAACCTTAATCTTTATTTCATAAGATTCTTTAGAAGGGTTAGGCAGTGAAACCAATAGGTTTTCGTCTATGGCTTCGTAGGTTTTAACTTTAGCGTTCATAATATGTCTCAAAATAAGGTTGGGAGATTGTTTCAAATTATAGCTAAAACATCACAATTTGTAACCTTGAAAATTACAACTTATCTTCATTATCATTGTTTTTCAATAACGCTAACACCGCTTTAAATGATTGAGGTCTGCTACTTGGTTCTTTTTGTAACAACAAAGTAATTATTTTTTTATCTTTATCATTCAAATATTTACACCCATCAGAATCAAAAGAAACCGATTGAGTTAAATGCTGTGCAATCACACTGGTTGCAGTATCACCATTAAAAGGCTTGCTCCCTGTTAACATTTGATACAACAAAATGCCAAAACTGTATATATCAGATAAATGATTTACATTATCGCCTTTAGCTTGCTCTGGACTCATATAAGAAGGCGAGCCCATAATAACGCCTATTTGAGTCTCATTGCTTCCATTCATTTTTGCTAAACCAAAATCAGTTAATTTGATTTTATTGTTTTTTGTGATCAATACATTGGCAGGTTTAAGATCGCGATGAATAACATTTTTTTGATGTGCATAAGCCATTGCCTCAGAAACTTGTCGTGCAAAATCATAAACATTTTTCTTTTCTAAAGTCCTTTCTTTAATCATATCATCCAATGTTTGGCCTTCTACATATTCCATGGCAATCAAAAATTGTTTTTGCTGTTCAATAAAATCGTAAATTTGAACAATACCTTGATGATTAAGTTTAGCAACCATACGTGCCTCTTTATAAAATCGAGCACTAAACTGACTTTGAGACGCAAAATGAAGTGATAAAGCTTTAAGCGCTACATGGCGATGCAATAGAGTATCTTCCGCCAAATAAACAATTCCCATAGCCCCTTTACCTAGCTCCTTAATAACTTGATACCGATTTGACGTTACGGGTTGAATAAAACCATAAGATCCATTTTGATGGTCACTCTCATTCATAACCTGTGTTGCCTCAATAGGCACTTGTTGAATATTTTTTGCTAAAACAGATTGCCTTAATTCCGCTAAATAAATGTAAGACAAGGCTTTGTTTTTTAAATCAAGTAGAAGTTCAGGTTCCGTTATTTTAAGTTTTTCTATTTTTTGTAAAATAGACTGAGCCATATTCATTGATTTTGTTTTCGCATTGTTCAGCGTTCGCTTTAATTCAACAACAACTAATATTAGCGCAAGAGCAATGTAGATAAACCATAAAAAATTGGTGAAAATAATTTTTCCGGGATGTTGTTGATAGTCATTATAAAAACCTAATAACCTTTCTTCAATAATCTCTGGAAATAACCAAATAGAAATTAATTCAATCCATTGAGGCAAATAAAAAAAAACTATAAGAAAAAAGAAGATAAGCATAACCGGAAGTCTTCGACTGACCAAGAACCAAGTCCATAAAAAACGATATGCTTTTAATACCCCAAGTGCTGAATTAAGTGTTTGTTTAACTTGATAAATAAATTTCATATGATATGTTGCAGGTTTAATTGAGTATTGCTTTTAGCAATTTAGCCATTAAGCGAATAATATAAATAATTTTAACTAAGACTATCATACTTGCAAGAATCTATGGCTAATTTCATTCGTATGATTATTTACTTTTTATATAAAAAAAAGGTTATTATGCTCCTATAGTCAACACTTAATTGCAGTACGCTATAAAGGAACCAACAATGCTAACTAGCTCAAGTAAGGTACTATTCATTATAACCATTATCATGGTAGTTATATCTTGTGCTATATCAACAAAAAAAACAATTCACCATCAAATACAAAAGCAACCATATAGTCGTGCATCAGGAATTCAACTCGAAAATATAAATCAAAAAATCAGACCTCAAGATGATTTTTATCAATATGTAAATGGTGCTTGGTTAAATAAAACCGTGATACCTGAGGACAAATCAAGCTATGGCTCATTTACTGTATTAAGAAATAAATCGAATGCTGATTTACGAAAAATCATCGATCAAATTAGTCAGCAACCAAACGCCAAGCTAAGCACTGAAAATAAAAAAATAAAAAACTTATATGCTAGCTTTATGAACATAGAAAAACGTAATCAATTAGGCATATCTCCACTTATAAAAATCTCGGCAGCAAGCTAGCCGAGTTTTAAAACAATCCCAACTGTCGAGCTGGTTCTTCTTTACTATCAAGAACTACTAACTGGTTTTGAACGTATTTCCTGATCGTTTTTTCATCCGCAT
>Ga0256845_1002393_pt1 | contig 13617 bp, 10 predicted proteins | sample RiftiametaG_FD_189101 | JGI IMG/M metagenome (GOLD analysis project Ga0256845, IMG submission 189101) | Tube worm associated microbial communities from hydrothermal vent at the East Pacific Rise, Pacific Ocean - Riftia | ecosystem: Host-associated > Annelida > Integument > Unclassified ...
TAAGTGTCAGTGTGCCAAAGGCTGTTATTGCAGAGGTTGGTATCAAAACATCTTATAAACAATATAAAATCTATGAATATAAGGGATCAAAAATTTTATGTGAACCCTATGTTGTTAAAAAGGATGACTGGCTATATAAAATTTTCAGGAGAAAAGGTTTAATATCAACTGAAAACTTTTCTCTGTTTATTGCTATTTTCAGCAATATTAACCCAAATGTCAGCAATGTCGATATTATTGAGCCGGGAGCTGCCATACTAATTCCCCTTAGAAAAATTAAAAAAGGAGATTATATAGAAAAACAACCCGGCATAGTTCAAGTCCCTGTTATTAATTACGCTGATGTACCTAAAATGTTTAAACCTTATGTTGCCAAGCATCAGGTTAAAAAAGGAGAATTTGTATCAACCCTGATTGATCAACAATTCCTCAATACTGACGGAAGTATTTCCAAGCAAGGAATACAAGCATTTAAACTTTCTAATCCAGACATTAAAAATATTAACCTCATATATGAAAATTCCTCAATTTTCCTTCCCGATCCTAAGCTGTTATCTGAACCATGGTTTAAATCACTTTTTGCAAATAACTCCGGGCACTCAACAATCAGAAAAGCTAAAGTAAAAAATAAAATAGAGACTAATCCTCTGGTCTCTGAGTACCAGAGCGGTCAACTTAAAAAGTATGCCTCGTTAATTGGTGGAACTTTATCTTCCAGTGGTGATTACTATTTCCCTGATCAGAATAATAATATGTCAAAAATTGATCTCTCAATTACTCCAATCATTACACTTGCCAATGGACAAAAAATTCTTTTAATTCCGGAAGATGTCTATAACAAGAATATAATAACTGCTCTTAAAACCCGTTGGGAGGATTTAAAAGTTCAAAAAATTTCAGAGGCCATTGAAAATTTTGAAAAAAAGAAAGCTCAAGCTGATAAAATACCTTTAAAAGAATTTAAATCATATATAAAACAGCTTCTAACAGCCCTCAATTTTAAGTACGTACAAGATTCAAATATTAAGTTCCAATTCAATTCAATTTCGCTAAATGCTGCGGTTGGTAGAATTCGCAGAGAAAAGAAGCAGGACCTTTTAATAGATTTTGGCAATATTCTTGGCAATGCATTTACTGCGATAATTGACCAGGGTAATGATCTAATTTCCCTTAAGCCAGAAACAGGAAAGATAAAAGCAACACACAAGCTTCTTAGACATCTTGGACTTGCTTTTGTTCAAAACCCTTCCTTTTTGATGGATAAAAAAGTTTTAACTGTGAAGGGTTTGTATATATCTGAACTTGAGCCGGAAATATTTGTCGCCCAGGAAGAGTTGTCTGAGAAAACACTTACCTTTTTAAAAACTAAAAATATTAAACTAATAAATTAATACCTTATTTTCAGGAGTATATATTATGAAAAGAATTTTGATTTCAATTTTTTGCCTTTTTGCCCTCACTTCATGTGTCTCTTCATCAGCATTCAATGCAAGGAATAAAGAAATTGCCGAGGCAACTTACCGGGAGGGTCAGGCATATTTTGCCCAAGAACGCTATTCCATCGCTTTGGGAAAATTTTTAAAGGCTGAAAAAACTATACCTGATGATCGTTTTCTACAATATGAGATAGGGTATACATATTTTCTAAAAAATCAATATGTGCTAGCTGAAAAACATTTTAAAAAAGCATTAACCCTAGAACCAGACTTTATATCGGCAACAAATGCTTTAGGAGTTGTCTACCTTGAACAAAAACAATGGGATCATGCAATAACCAGCTTTCAAATTTGTGTTGACAGCCTGCTTTACGGTACACCTCATTATGCCCTTACAAATTTAGGCTGGGCATACCTAGGTAAAAAAAATTATAACCTTGCAAAAAATCACTTTTTAAAAGCATTAAAAAAAGTTCCCCATTACTCAAGGGCACTTCATGGCTTAACTATGGCAAGTTTAGCAACTGACAGCGAATATACTGCCATTGCAAGGCTCGAAAAAGCATTAAAGGCATTTCCTGACTCAATGATCATTAATTATGATTTAGCAAGAATCTATGAAAAACTTAATAAAACTATCAAGGCAAAAAAACATTGGGAAAAAGTTCTTAAAACTGCCCCTGAAGAATCAAGCTTCAGCGAAGAGGCTGCAAACAGATTAAAAAATTATTGAAGTTGATTTAACTACCTGTATCTTTTCTCTGCTCCAGTTGTACAATAGTTGGTGTGATGAAAATCAACAACTCCTGTTTATCGGTTTTATTAAGGTCAGTTCTCATAAGACGTCCCAGGATGGGAATATTCATGAGAAATGGAAACCCTGATTTACTGTGGGTTGTTTTTGTTTTAATTACACCACCTATAACAATTGTGTCATTGTTATTAACAAGAAGGGTAGTTCTTGCTTCGTTTACGGAAAGGGAGGGAACCAGGTTTGTAAATCCTGCAATTTCATTTTTAGTAACCAGAATTTCCATTGAGATTCGTTTATCCGGTGTAACATGGGGAGTTACTTCAAGAAGCAGGTCAACATTTTTAAATTCAATAGTAGTATTCCCAGACTTATCAAGCTTATTATAAGGGTATTCTATCCCCTGGCGTATGGTAGCTTTTACATTGTCAAGGGTTAATATCTTGGGAGAGGACAATACTTCAATATCACCCTTTGATTCAGCTGCATTGAGGGTTGTTGTCAGGAATGAAGTACCTCCGTCTCCAAAGGCGCCTGGGACAAGGTTATTAAAAGTAAAACTTATTGCATTTGCAACTCCTTTAGGAGAATTCAGTGAAACTTCATGTTTGTCATTTCCATGTTTTGTAACATCCTCATCAAAGCCAAATTTAGCACCAATTCCAAGCGATCTTGAAAAGTCTTTGTTTGCTTCGATAATTTTTGCTCTTATCATAATCTGAGGAGTGACATTATCCAAAGTATAAATAAGTTCTTTAGCTCTAATCAGCGTCTCTCTGGTATCTGTAATTATTATGGTATTAGTCCGTCTGTCAACGCTTACACTACCTCTCTTTGGTGTTAATATTTTTATCAAATGCGGTTGGATATCTTTTCCTGCATCAGCATAATTTATCGGTATATATTCAGTTATCACAGGTTGCAGTGCTTTTTTAGCATTTTTTGCCTTCTGTATAGCTTGGAATCGGGCTTGCCTCTGTTTTGCCTCGTTGGCAATTGTATCTTGAGTTGCAATCCGTATCACTCCACCAGTTTCAATGCGACCTAATTGATTCATATCTAAAATTAAATCAAGTACCTGGTCCCAGGGAATTGGGTTGTCCAGAGTAAGAGTTACATTGCCGTTCACATTCTTATCTATCGCAAAATTTTTGTTACTGATACTGCTTAAAATTCTAAACACATTTTTTATGTCCGTCTGGTAAAAATCTAGTTTGATTTTCTCTCCAGTATACTTTTTTTCACCAAAATTCTTTTTATATTCCAGCTCTTCCGAGGATAACTGGGCTGATGCAGTTGAATTGCTGTTATTGAAAAAATCCTGCTGGTCTCTGCCCAATGATTTTGAACCCATAGTTGCAACACTATTGTTACCAGATTTTGATTGCTTAACTTCCGGGTTCTGAAAATCCTGTGAAAGTGATCCCATATTTGCTAAAGCATTTGTTCCTCTTGTTGTGGTATTTTGTAAAGTCTTGTCAGCTTTGGTAAATTTGGGCGGCTCAATGCTTGATGGTTCAAAACGTACAGTGATCATATTGTCACTTTGAACAACATGGTAGGGAACTTTTTCACGCATGCTAATTTCAATTTTCGAATTTTTGCTGTTTTTAAATTTCTGGATTGGCAAAATTTTATAAACAGCAGATTTGAAATATTTTGTTTCAAAGGGTCTTTTATGTCTATTAGGTATATTAGTCTTATAAAGATTAAGATTTAAAATCCCATTTTTGCCTCGGGAGAAATCAAATTTAACCGGGTGGGTAGTAGTAAGTTTCAGTTCAGTATACCCAGCATCTTCAACATTAAATTCAATTTCAGAAACATTTGCAATCCCTTTTGGAATTTTAACAGTTTTTTTACTTGCTGTTTTAGTATCTTGTTTTACAGTATTGGCTTGTGGTTTAACAATTTTATTTTCACTTGCTATAATTATTCGCAAAGAGTCTGATTGTTTTTCAATGTCATAGGGAAGATCTCTGTTCAGTAAAATTTCTATTTTTGCTGTTTTTTTATCTTTGTCAGCATAGGAGGAGATTATATTACTGATATCTCCTGCTTCAGGTACAATGGAGGTTATTTTTTCATATAACCGGGTATCAGGCAAATAAATTGCAATGCCAAATGGAAAAGATTGTTTGATTGAGGTATATTTTAACTCTTTGTTCCCTTGAATAATCACTTCAACTGCATCTGCTTTTTCCAACAACTTAACACTCTGTACAATCTTTTGTGTACTTGCTGTTTTTGTTGCGACCTCGGCAGAAGGAGCAGTGGTTTTGCTCTCTTGTTGCTGTTTAACATCGGTCGTTGACATATTTGGGTTTTTTTTAGCAGCACAGCCTGAAAAAAAGAAAATACCCAATATTATGAATAATACCATTGCCGAACAAAGGTGTACCAGCTGATTTTTTTGCAATTGTAGCATATTTTTACCCATTATCTTTTTTTTGAAGTTTCATTTTTTTTATGATTTCTTCAAAGTCCCCTTTAAAATTTTTTATACGTTCTTTTATTAAAATTTCAGCATTTCTAATCTCGATTATTCTACCGAAATTTTGCCCGATATAGGTTCCAATTTTTACCATATATCCTTTTCCATTGGATTCTTCCACCATTGCCACCGATTTTTTCCCGGATTGTAAATTTATAACTGCTACTAATTTTAATTGACTAATGTCCAACTTTTCCAATGGAGAAAGTTTTCTATTATTAATTTTCTTCTTAGTTTTTTGATTTCTCTTTGCAATAGGTGAGGCAAAAGGGTCAATGTTTTTTTTTGCAATATAGGCTTTATTTTTTTTCCTGTCATTCTCTAATTCATCTTTCAGTTTTTCATTTTTTGCCAACTCTTCCTTGTCAGTCAGCTTTTTTTGAGAGTCAGAATTTTGTTCATTTTCTTGTTTTTCCTTGAGTGTATTTTCCTTCTTATCAATTTTTTTGCTTTTCTTTTTAAATTGGGCTTTAGTTTTACCAACTTCTTTATTTAAACTTTTTTGTTGAATGTCTACTGTATATTCCTTCTTATTTTCATCCTTTTGTGATACTTTTACTTCAGGTTTAACTTCTTTTTTATCTATTTTTTGATTTTGACTTTTCTGCTGGACCTTAGTTTCATCTATCTTTTTATCTTCCGCTTCCTTCTTTTGAGCTGGGTTGATTTTTTGAGGTTGGTTGATAATTTTTTTCACTACCACATTTTGTTTTTTTTCTATTTTTTTGGGAGATGTATTATCACATGAAGATAGCGATAAAATTAAAGGAAAAAACAAAAGTGTAAGAAACAATATGTTTTTTATTTTTTTCATTGTTTGACTTATTTCTTTCCTTTCTTTTCAGGTTTTTGATCAACAAACATATAAGTCTCTGCTTTACAGGAAACTTGTAACTGATCATCCTTACCAGCTTTTTTCATATTAAAATTATTAATATTGACAATGCGGTAAAATTTGGATACTTCATCGAAAAAATAGGCAAGCTGATGATACCTTCCTGTTATATTCATATCTATTGGAATTATAGCATAAAAGTTCTCTTTAATTTGTTTTGTACCTGGCACAAATCGCATAAATTCCAAACCACTGTTTTTAGCTGCCCTTGATAACTCAGTAAGAAGAATTGGTATCTCTTTTTCATCTGGCAAGGCTGCCATTGCGTAATTCAACTCTTCTTTGAGTTTGGCAAGTTCTTTTTCAAGTTGCGGAAGAATTGCAGCTTTAGCTTTATATGATTTCAATGTTCTTTTCTTTTTTTGTAATGTTTGTTTCAGACCCTCCAGTTTTTCCAATTTTGGTTTAAAGGAAAAAAAATAAAACCCTGCTGCAATCAGTGCAAAAGTTATGACAATAATAAGAATTTTTTGTAACCCGGAAAGAGCCGCAGCCCACTGAAAAATTGGAGCGAAACTTTCTGTTTTTCTCTTTTCTTTTTTAGTAAAGATACTCATTGTTTAGGCTTCTTTGCATTTTTAATTGGTGCTCTATTACAATGTAATGAAAATCTTTGTCCTTTTTGCCCGGGACCAATATCAGTGAGTACTACATTCCTTAATGTGATCTGATTCTTTTTGAAAAGTGGAGAATTTTCTAATCTGGTCATGAAATCGGCAACTATTTTTTGATCAAATGCGATTCCATTCACAGTAACCATTTGCCTGGTCATTTTAAAATCTGTCAGCCACATTTTTTCAGGAATAATGAGTTCAGTCATACGGTCAATTAGTTCAATAGCTTCTCTTCTTCGTGTTTTCAAAGATTTTATTGTATTTACTTTCTTTTTATAAATACTTATTGCTTTTCTAATTTTGCTTACTCTATTTGCTCTCTCTTTATAACGAGCAATTTCATTTTCCACCTGTTTTATCTGGTTTGCAACTATTGCAGCTTTTCTATCAATAAGAATACCATAATATGATAACCCAAGAATTAGAAATATCATCAAAAGAATGAAAATTGAGACTTCCCGCCGAATATTCTCTCGCCTACGAGCAGCCCTGAATGGTAAAAGATTTATTCGTATCATTTGTCATCCACCCTTCTTAAGCCAAGACCTATGGCAACTGAAACCAAGGGAGCAAGTTCAGTAATAGTTGATTTTGGAACACGCTTTTTATCAACCTCTATCCCTTCAAACGGGTTCAATATTGATACGCTGGTGTTTAGTTCCGATGCAAGAGCTTCGGGAAAGCCATGAAGCATTGATCCACCACCAGTCAAAAAGACAAGTTCCACATCCTCATCTTTTGCTTTTGATCTAAAGGTGCTTACCATCCCATAAATATCAGCGCACCATTCATCTATCACCCCAAGCATAATCTCTTTAATTTCCTCTGTTGAAAGTAAATCAGATTTCAGATCGCTAATTATCATATCAGCTTCTTCTTCTGTACATTCTGCTTCAGCAGAGATTTCATCTCTGATTTGTGCTATCCCGTTTGCATTATCCCTCATCATTAATGATGTCCCACCCTTAACTATGTTCAGTGATGTTTTGGACACACCAACATCAATAAGCATGGAAACTTTATCTTCGGGTATATTTGGTAGCCTTTCATATACATTTTGAATGGCAAAGGTGTCAACTTCAATTATGCAGGGGTTTAGTCCTGCCATATCAATCAGGTCAATATATTCAGCAACAAGATCTTTTTTTACGGCAACCAACAGTACACTTATCTGTTCAGGAGAAAATTCACTCTCACCAAGTACTTGGTAATCTATATTCACTTCTTCTATGTCATAGGGAATATATTGCTCAGCTTCTGCATAAATTTGATCCTGAAGCTCTTCTTCTGTTGCTCTTGCCATATTGATGGTTTTTATAATAACTGAATACCCACCAGTTGCAATAGCTACATTTTTTTCTCTTATCTTATTTGCTTTAAATAAAGTGGTAACTGCTTCAGCAATTGTCTTCATATCTTCAATGCGACCGTCAACAATTGAGCCTGGCGGGATTGGTGTAACCCCGAACTTTTTAAGGATATACTCATCACCCTTACCTTTTCTTTTAAGTTCAGCAACTTTGATAAAAGAAGAACCTAAATCCAGGCCAACAAGGTGGTCTTTTGGTTGGAATAACATATATTTTTATTTTACTCTCTTTTTATTTTTTTAATTAAATAAATCATGAAACCCCTTCAGTATATATAATATATGCCCTTTTGATAATATTTATGCTATTATCTTATTGCAATGTCAAGTGTTTTTATTATATTTTTTGTGAAAACGTACAAATAACAGGCTAAATGATTAAAAATTGCATGATTTATGACTAAAAAAAAACAAAATCTTCAAAGTGAAAAACCCTTCCGACTCGTAAAATATTTTACTTTTTCAAGTCTGATAGTAATGTTCATTGCGACCATTATAATCTCTGTATTGAATGCCCACTGGGCGAAACAGACCCTTATGGGAAAGAGTAAAGAGTATGACCACCTGCTTGTTGAGAATCTTAATCACCAAATCTATATCAGATTTTTGGCCCCGATTGTATTGATTAAAAAAAAAAAAATACAACTTAGAAAAAAAACACACTTTAAAATCATTGATAATGTTATAAAATCAACTCTACACGGTTTTAATATAGAAATGGTAAATATCTATGGGATGAAAAATTTTATTGCCTATAGTTTTGACAAAGAGCTTGTTGGAACAAAAAACAAGAACATAGCAGAGTATGAAAAAGCTCTTAACAAAATTTCTACTTCCAAGTTTGTTAAAGAAGGCAACCCCTTTGAACTTTTTTTCGATTTTCCAAAAAAAACAAAAATACATACATTCGCACCACTGCACATTGAGGAAAAACAGGGATCGTTTTCAGGAGAAGTAATTGGTGTTATTGAGATCGTAAGAGATGTTTCACAGGAGTTTAAAAGACTTGCAAAACTTCAAGGAATGATACTTGCTTCTTGCTTTATGGTTATGAGCATACTTTTTATTCTTCTACGTCTGGTGGTAAAAAAAAGAGATGAAATTATAAAGGAAAAAGCCGAGGAAAGAATAAAATTAAAAGAGAAATTAAGAAAGGCAGAGCACCTGTCCGCCATTGGTGAAATGACAGCCGGGGTATCCCATGAGATTAGAAATCCACTGGGTATAATAAAGAGCAGTGCTGAATTACTAAAAAAACAAACTGTCAAAAACGGATTAAACACAACAGTACCTGATATTATCATTGAGGAATCAGGCAGGCTTAATAACATCATTAAAGACTTTTTGGATTTTGCCAAGCCTAAAATTCCTGATTTGCACAAATGTCAAATTGAGCAGATTATCGAAAAAAATATTGCCTTCTTTCTGCCTCAAACCAGAGACAGCGGGTTTAAAATCGAAAGAAAATTCGAACCAAACCTACCGCAAATTACTGCGGACCCAACTATGTTGTATCAGGCGTTTTTAAATATATTTATCAATGCCTTCCAAGCCAATGGTAACAAAGGAAAACTTATTGTTGAAATTGTTTTAAATAATAATAATATAGTTCTCAATTTTTTAGATGAGGGGAGCGGAGTAAAAGAGAAAAAGCTGGAAAAAATCTGGACTCCTTTTTATACTACAAAAGATTCTGGTACCGGACTTGGGCTGGGTATAGTAAAAAATATTATTGATGCCCACAATGGAACAATTAAAATTTCCAACAGAAAATTAATAGGCGCTAAGGTTACAATTGTGTTACCGGTAGAGGAGAGTTGACTTATGGCAAGCATACTGATCGTTGATGATGAAAAACACTACCCTTTGATCCTCAAGGAAGTTTTAGCAGAGGAGGGAGGATATTCATCTTATCCGGCTTCAAGCGGGATGGAGGCTCTGGATATACTGCACCAGGAAACAATTGATCTTGTTCTTACTGATGTTAAAATGCCTGGGATGGATGGTGTTGAACTTTTATCCAAAATCAAGGAGCTTAATCCTGATATTCCTGTGATTGTCATGACTGCACATGGGAGTGTTGAAAAAGCAGTGGAAGCAATGCAGAAAGGGGCATATACCTTTATTCAAAAACCTTTTGAAAATGATGCCCTTTTAAGCCATATTTCCAAAGCCCTCTCCATATATAGTATTGTACAGGAAAATGCCATGCTGAGAGATGCAATAAGCTCAACATATAATTTTGGCAATATTATCGGTAAAAGTAAATCAATGAAGCAATTATATGAAACAATAAAAAAAGTTGCTCCCACCAATGCAAATATTTTAATTGAGGGTGAAAGTGGGACCGGCAAAGAGCTGGTTGCAAAATCAATACATTATAACAGCTCAAGAAAGTCTAATTCGCTTATTGCTGTCAATTGTTCAGCATTTGCAGAAAGCCTGCTTGAAAGCGAGCTGTTCGGTCATGAAAAAGGCGCTTTTACAGGCGCGACAGCCCGTAAAAAAGGTCGGTTTGAAATTGCAGACAGAGGCACGCTTTTCTTAGATGAAGTGGGAGAGTTGCCTTTAAATTTACAAGTAAAACTTTTAAGGGTATTGCAGGAAAAAAGCTTTGAACGTGTAGGTGGCACAGAGCCTGTTAAAGTGGACTTTCGCCTTATTGCAGCCACTAATAAAAATCTTGAAAAACAGATTGAAAAAGGTCTGTTCAGGGAAGATTTGTATTATAGATTGAATGTTGTAAAAGCCTCAATCCCGCCACTTAGGGAGCGTAAAGAAGATATCCCTCTTTTGGTTAGCCACTTTATAAAAAAATATGCAATTATCAGTGATACTGCTGTTGAGGTGCGAGGAATAACCCAGGAAGCAGCTAAACTTTTATTTGACCAGCAATGGAAGGGTAATATAAGGGAGCTTGAAAATGCAATTGAAAGGGCTGTGATATTGTCTTCAGACGAAGTCATCACACCGGCTGATCTCCCATTGCAAATAAGACAAAACATTGGTTTAAATCTTGATCTTGGTGGAATTCCAGAAAATGCAGGGCTTTCTGAAACACTTTTATCAGTTGAAAAAAGAATGATTCAACGAGCTATGACATTGGCAAGTGGTGTACAAACCAAGGCTGCTGAAATTCTAGGCATTGGTAAAAGCGGTCTAAATCAGAAATTGAAAAAATATGGTTTAGATAAATAAACCAAGAGACAAAGTAGTTCAAGATTTTGAATATTTATGACATGACAGTAATTATATCATAAATTCAGATGGTTATATAAAATATTAGTCAGAGATATGCCATAATGGTTCAAAATTTTAAACTTTCATTAAAATTAAAACAATAGGTATTTTTTAAGAATATAAATATATGTAAAAAATAAAGAGGGGAATATATAAAAATTTCAAGGAGTTATGATGTGCGATCATTTTATTGAAAATTATTTAGAAACATTGGCAGGGTATTTGCTTTATTAACTATCTAAATAGAGTTAATTTATTCATCTTTGTTTCTCCTTCTACAAAAAGCTGCTGATCATTCAGCAGCTTTTTTTAGTTTTATTCCCATATTTTTTTATTATTCAATTTCATTTTGTGCTAAAGCTTTATACGGAGAGTCTGGGTACTCTGCCACAATTTTTTTATAAAAATCATGGCTTGCATTTTTATCACCTGTTTTTTCAGCAATAATCCCCAAACTAAAAAATGCCTCATCTTTTAATAAAGCATCTTTTTTATTAATAATCTTTTTAAAATAAACCTCGGCCTCTTTAAAATTGTCAAGGGCAAAACAGGTACGACCCAGAGCAGAAAGAATCAAGCTCTCCATTGAAATCTCATTTTTAAAGTCAGAAAGAGCATCTTTATATAATTCAAAGGCTTTTTGAAAATTTGATGAATTGTAACAAATTTTAGCAAATTTTAATTTTGCCATTTTACCTGCATCAGTATTGGAAAAATCCTCAAAAAGTTTAGAAAAATTATTTTCAACTGCCAAATAAGCTTCCTTGGGATCTTCTATTTTATTATATTTGATTAATGTCTCACTGAGCAAAACAGATGCTTTGTTTTCCGAGGATTTAATATTAAAAATAACTACTGAAAAAATAACTATTACAGACACAAATCCTAAGCCTATAAGTAATAGCTGCTTCTTATATGTTTTTACATATTCCAATGTTTTTATAAGATTTTCCTGAAAAGGATCTAACTCTTCAAGTTCTCTTCTACGATCATTTGATACCCTTTGTTGTTTTGCCATATTCTGCCTCTAATTATTAAACTAAAAAATTATTATTACCAGACAAGGGTCTTATGAATCCACCCCTTGTCTCCATCTGCATGCATAACTTTATACCAGTTCTTTTTTTCACTAAGAACTTTAAAGGGCACTCCCATGGCTGCCTTAAAAACTATCTGATAGTTTGTCCCGGGACCCTGCCTTATATTACAGTCCTTTTTTATAGTTATTACTGACTTCTCCTGTCCGACCATGGATTCGTGGATCCATGCCTGATCTTTTTCAAAATCTTCAAATTTATACCAGTCACCCTGTTTTTTAAGAATAATAATCGGATGATATTTTTCTACCTTCCACTTAATATCATAGTCTGCCCCAGGTCCTGATCTGACATTAGCAATTGGTTTGGCAATACATTTGCGTTCCTTTGAAATTGCGTAAGCTGAACTGAAAAGAAAGATCAGGATGACGATACCGACTACTTTATATCTAATATGTCCGGGTTGTTTCATAAAGTCTCCTAAGAATTTATCCAAATCCAAGTATGCTGCCACTTTGGTATACCAGAAAAGAGACACACCATGCAACCATTGTTGTATAAAATAAATTAAAGAAAGCCCATTTGGCTGTTGTCTCTTTCCAGATTGCAAACAGTGCAGCAATACATGGTAAGTACAGAAGAACAAAAAGCATCATGGAAAGAGCACTGAGCGCAGTCATATTTGAATTTTTGAGCGCTTTACCCAGGGCTTCAGACTCTTGACCACCAACTCCATATAGAACACCCATTGTGCTTACAACTACCTCCTTTGCAACAATCCCGGTCAGGAGGGCAACGCTGGCACGCCAATCAATACCTAATGGTCTGAAAACCGGTTCAATTGTCTTGCCAAGCATTCCAATATAAGTTTCCTCTATTCTCTCTTTTTCTTTCAGCCGTTGAAGGTGTTTGATTTGATTTTCAAATTCAATGGATTCATTTTTTTGAGAATATTCCACTTTGAGCTGTGCAATTTTGCCGTCATAATCCATTGAATAAATAGTGTTTCTTGGAAAATACGAAAGGGTCCATATAATAATTGACCCAATAAGAATAACTCCTCCCATTTTTTTTAAAAACATCCGGGATCTATCCCACATATGTATGACAATGCTTTTGAGCATAGGCATTCTATAGGGAGGCAGCTCCATAACAAAGGGAGAATCTTCTCCCTTTAACAAATTGGATTTAAAAAGTTTCCCTGAAATAATGGCAAGTGCAATTCCTGTTAAATAAAGGCAAAACATCACAGTTCCACCATTTGCTGCAAAAAAAGTACCTGCAAGTACAATATAAACAGGTAGTTTAGCAGAGCATGACATAAATGGAATTATTAAAATTGTAAGTATTCTGTCCTTTTTACTTTCAAGGGTGCGTGTTGCCATAATAGCAGGTATACTGCATCCAAATCCCATGAGCATTGGAATAAATGATTTGCCATGGAGCCCGATCATATGCATGATTCTGTCCATGATAAATGCTGCCCTTGCCATATACCCTGTGTCTTCAAACAATGCAATGCAGAAAAATAAAATCAGTATATTGGGTAAGAATATAATTACACTGCCAATTCCTGCCACGATTCCATTAATAAGCAAATCTTTCACAGCACTCTCTGGTATCAGCACATTCAGTAAACCAGAAAAAGCTGATACTCCTGAATCAAGCCACTCCATGGGATATGCCCCAAGGGTAAATGTCAACTGAAACATTGCCCATATAAAAAAAATAAAAATAGGGAATCCCAACAGTCTGTCTGTTAAAACAAGATCAATATTTTT
>Ga0256845_1002394_pt1 | contig 13615 bp, 11 predicted proteins | sample RiftiametaG_FD_189101 | JGI IMG/M metagenome (GOLD analysis project Ga0256845, IMG submission 189101) | Tube worm associated microbial communities from hydrothermal vent at the East Pacific Rise, Pacific Ocean - Riftia | ecosystem: Host-associated > Annelida > Integument > Unclassified ...
CTAACGCTAGAATGTCCTAATAATTTAGAAACAGTATAAATTCCTACACCATTAGATAATAATAAACAAGCGTAAGTATGTCGTCCTGTGTGCCATGTTAAATGTTTCTTTATGCCTGCTGTAGCTGCCCAAATACGAATTAACATATTACCATAGCTCTTAGAAGAAGGGAAATTCCAAAAAACAAGTGAATTTTTATCATGTCTAGGGAAGCTCTGTAAAATTTCAACAGCAGTTTCATGCAAAGGCAAATAATGAAAATCCATTTTGCTCTTTTCCTGTCGGTAACCTATTCGCCAATTATTTTCGTCAATATCACTCCATCTTAATTTAGTGGCATCCCCAATACGTAAACCTGTATAACAACAAAACAAATAAGCCCATTTGATATGCTCGTTACCATTAAAAGGAGTACCACTCAACGTACGCAATTCCTCAATGGTTAGAAATACGCGTTCAGGCTTTTGTCGTTTAGGGAAAAGCTCCTTATCCATAAAATGAAAAGGATTAGTAGTGATAATACGATCTTTTACTGCTAGGTTAAAAACAGCATTAAGAATCCGCATATAATGGAATGCAGTATTTTCAGAAAGATGTCCTGAAAGATAATCAAGAAAACCTTGTAGATTCTTTTCTGTTAGATTCTTTACAGGCAATCGAGTTCCGCCAAAAAAATCTTTTAACTTAATTAAAGTACAAGAATAACTACTGTTGTTTTTCTTTTGTTTATTGATAGAAACCTGCTCAAAGAAATTGTAAAAATCTGTATTCTTAACATGTTTAGGTACAAAACCGTGTTCATCGGATTTAAAAGCTAACTCACGTTTTAATCGAATCTTATCTGCGAGTTCCATTTTTTCCTTGTCAATTTCTTTAATTCTTCGTACCTTCGAGTAATCTTGAGATACAAACATTTCCAAGTATTCATATTGTCGTTTGTAGTCTTTGTAAATGTCAAGATAAAGGGAGTAACCTTGCTTGACTTTTCTGAACCTTAATTTAACACCCATAATAAAATAATTTTGTTGCTAGAAATTCTGTGTAACAATATAACAACAAAAATACACAAAATATTTCGATAGCAACAAATATTTTTTTTGGAATGATTTTAATAGAGAGTGTAAAATGTGATGCTATTATTGACTTATGTTAGGTTTTGTTCGTTTTGGTTTTAGTTGTTTTGACGTGGTGTACATTACATAGTGTTAAGCGAAGGTATCACTTTTTTATAAGAAAGAGAGTGTTTGTACAACAATTACCTAGAACAAAATGAGAATAATAACAACGCCAATTTTAGTGAGTAGTTATTAAAAGATGGGGGGATAAATTATTTAGGCATAAAAAAACCTGATGAGTAATCATCAGGTTTTTGTTTTTAATCTTAGTTATCAATTAAGGCCATTTAGGAGTATCTTCATCTTCCCATAAAACACCAAATTGAATTTCAGATAATTTATCATCTTCAAACCATAGGTTTAAGCTGCTGTCAATAAAGCTAATTAGCTTTTGACTAACAATCTCGTCAGATAAATCTTCTAATTCATTATCACCTAAATCAGTATCTTTTAGTAAGTCTAAAGCTTCATCAATAGTAGATCCAATAACAGAAATACCATTTAAAGTAAAATCTGCAGAACTTACAGCAATAGTAGTTAATCTCCAATTATCTTCTTCATCAAAAGAAACTGAAAATTCTTTTTCATCATAATGCCAAGATTCTGTTAAGTAACCTTCCTCTTCGCCAGAAGCGTTGTAAGTATCTTTTTCTGTTGGCTCTCCAATTAGTTTTACTAAATCTTCTTTAGAAATTCCAAATTTGATGTCTCCTAATCCAACTCCTACTTTAATATCTTTCATGTTTATTGTTTTTAAGATGTAACTCTTATTTAAGTCCTAATTTCTTTTTGATGTTAGCAGGTATAGCATCTTTATGTATTAAGATGTTCATTGTTTTATACTTTACATAAGGAAAAGAAGCATAAAAATAACCATCACAATCGTTGTATTTACTACCCCAAGAGTTTTTTACAACAAAATATTTTGTTCCTTTTTGATCTTTTACTAAACCAGTAATGTGCATACCATGATCATCAGTAGTTGTTTGGTTATCGTAACCTTTCTGACGCATTTCTTGAGTAATTTCTAACTCTTTAACAGGCTCATCAAAAGCATTACTAATTTTATCTGCTCCAGCATCGCTAAAGTTTTTGTTGTCTCTACCTTTTACTTTAATAGTAGCTTCATCTTCAGGAACAATAGCTAAACCATTTTTGTAAGAAAATCCTTTTTCAGAAACATCAGCTCCCCAAGCGAAAGTATATCCGTTTTTTACAGATTCTTCCATTACTTCCATAAACTCATCTAAAGGTAAGTTGTAAGAAGAAGTCATAGACCAGTTATCAGGTACTTCAATTACAAATTCAGAATAGAATGGGTGATGCGTATAAGATGTTAAAGAAACATAGTTATCCATGTCTAAACCTAAATGTTTAGAAAAAGATAATGGTGTATATTTTTTACCTTCATATTCAAATTTAAAATCTTCGGTATTTTCAGGAATATCACCTAAATAAGCATCAACAACACCCATATAAGCTTTTTGCCAGTTTGGAGTTAATTTTCCACCTTGAGGTTTACTTTTTAAAACTTTAACCATTGCAGACAACATTCCATCCATTTCGCTATGGTTATGTTTGTCTTCGTCATATTCTAAACCATCATAAACTTCCATTGGTACAATACCATATTTTTTAATTACCCAAGGAATATCGTGAAACGCTCCACCAGCACCAAAATTAAAATTACCATACATTCTTAAATAATTTACGGCTTTACCTAAATAGGCATTTCTTACAATGTACATTGGAGATAAATCTACTTTACCTTTTCCTGTTCTAATTAATTCAGATTCGAAAAATGAAAGAGAAGAAAAACTCCAACAAGTTCCTGTTCTATCTTGACTTTTTACGCTTGTTGCTTCGTTATCTGCAATTGGAGTAAAAAAGTAGTGTCCGTCTTTTTTGTTTTTTAATGTATCCTGTTTAGTTTCAGGTACTGTAACATTTGAATTGTCTTGTGCATAACTAAACCCAATAGAAAGGGCTAAAGCTAATGATAATGATAAAATTTTCATAATAGGTAGTATTTAGTTTATATTAATTTAATTTTTTCACCCAACAACGTTTTCGTTTATGTTGAATGTGTTCATAGTTTTTCCAGTTTTGTATTACTTTTTGATTGTCTTCAAAAATACCTGTAGTTTCCATTTCTGTAACTCCGTATTTTTCCATTACTTCATGTAATTCATAAAATAATACAGCAGTAACTCCTTTTGCTTGGTATTTTGGTAAGATTCCAGTTAGCATTAAATCGATAACCTTCGGCTTTTTTAAGGCTTTATTTAAATGATACCATCCAAAAGGAAATAAACTTCCTTTGGCTTTTTGTAAACCTTCAGATAAAGAAGGTAAACCAATAATAAATGCAATTAAATTTTCTTCTTTATCAAAAACTAATTTAACAAATTCAGGATTTAAAAGCATTAAATATCTTTTTACATAATAGTCTATCATCTCTTTATCGAGTTGAACAACACTGTGTAAATCTTTAAAAGCTTCGTTTAATATCTCAAATAATTGAACAGCGTATTTTTGTAATTCAGAAGAGCTTGTAAAACTTTTAACAGTTAATTCACTTCTCTTTTTAACAATCATTGCGCCACGTTTTGCTTTTTCGGGCATACCTTCTAAAAACAAACGGAATTCTACCCAGTCAATTTTTTTCTCGTAACCTAATCTAGCAACTTGTTCTTTATAATAGGGTAAATGGTATTCTGATGCAGCAGAGGGTAGGTGATCAAACCCTTCCACCAACATTCCTTGATGGTCTAAGTTGGTAAATCCTAAAGGACCTTCAACCTCTGTCATTCCTTGTTCTTTTAACCATTTTTCGGCAGTAGCAAATAATTGATTAACAACTTCATCATCGTTAATAAATTCTGCTCTACTAAAACGGCCAACTTTAGCATTAATTTTTTCGTTGTATTTTGTATTGATAATAGCTCCAATTCTTCCTACACATTTACCATCTTTATAGGCTAACCAAAATTTGGTAGTGCAAAATCTAAATGCAGGATTAAACTCAGGCTTTAATGCCTTTAATTCATCCTTTTTAATTGGAGGAACCCAAAAACTATTCCCTTTATAAACATCAAATTGAACATTTACAAAGTCTTTAAATTGCTGTGGGCTCTTTACTTCTTTAATTTCAATACTCATTTTATTCTTCAATTTTAACTAAACAGTCAGTAATAATATGTTATCAATTATTTATTTTTTCTTTTTACGTTGGTCTTGTATTTTTTGAGCATCAGCCATACGTTGTTGTAATTTAGCACTAAAACCAGATTTCTTTTTCTTTTTAGTTTTGTTGGCTTGTAATTTAGCGTGTAACTTATCTTCATTAACAATCCATTTTCTAATGGCATATTGTTGTCCAATTGTAATAAGATTTGCTATCAAATAATACAAACTTAAACCTGCAGCATAACTGTTAAAGAAAAACAACATCATGATAGGCATTAAGTAGGTCATCATTTTCATCTGAGTAGCCATCATCCCATTGTCATCACCTCCCATACCTGCAGTCATTTGACTGTTTGCTTTGGTATAAAAAATCATTGATATAGCCATCAATAAAGTAAATAAACTCACATGATCACCATACATTGGAATATCAAAAGGTAGCGTATAGATAGAATCGTAAGTAGATAAATCTTCTGCCCATAAAAAGCTTTTTTGTCTTAAATCAAACGTAGCAGGAAAAAATCTAAACAAAGCAAATAGGATAGGCATTTGTATTAACATTGGAATACATCCAGCCATAGGGTTTACACCTGTTTGTCGGTATAACTCCATCGTAGCCTGCTGCTTTTTCATTTTATCATTCTTAAACTTTTCGGTTAATACCGCAATTTCAGGTTTTAATACCCTCATTTTAGCACTACTTAAATAAGTTTTCCATGTAATAGGGAATAACAATGATTTGATAATCAATGTCAACAATAATATGATTATTCCAATAGAAATATTAAAACCGTTTAAGAAATCAAAAACAGGTCGAATAACAAACATGTTTACCCATCCAAAAATTCCCCAACCGTAATCTAAAGTTTCATCTAAATCGTAACCAGCAGCGCTTAAATCTTCATGTCTGTTAGGACCAAAATAATATTGCATGGCAAAAGTTTCGTTAACATCACCATTATATGGTATTGCCAAACTAGCTTCCATTCCTTGTACGTAATTATTATTTGTTCCTTCAGGTATTTCTATTGTTTTAAATTTAGAATCAGAATGGAAAGGAGCATCTTTAGCAATTAATGTTGCATTAAAGTATTGTTGTTTAAACATTACCCAATTAATATCTGCTTCCATTTTTTCTTCTTCATACTTCATCTCGCTGATGTAGTCAATATCGCCAAGAATATCTTTGTAATAAATGGTGCTTTTTTGTTGTTGATTTTTAATTGTTTTTTCTTGGTTAGGTGTAAACATACTCCAAGTTAAATACATATTTCCAGAAGAAACTTCGTTATCTAACCCAACAGTATTCATGTTGAAATCTACCGCATAAGAATTTCCACTAAGGGTATATTCATATTCAATGTATTTATCTTTATTACCATCTTTAAAAAGTCTTAATGCAAAGCTTTTACTGTTTTCACCATCAATTGAAAATGATTCACTTACTGGCTCAAAATACAATTCAGCAGTATTGATTAAACGATTATTTGATAATTCTAATTCTACACTAAATACAGAAGAATCTGCATGGAAAAGGTATAAAGGTAAAGAATCGTAGGTGTGAAAGTTTTTTAACTCAACACTACTAACTCTACCACTTTTGTTAGAGATAGTTACCTTTATTAATTCATTTTCTATGGTATAGTTTGTTTGTTCTCCAATAGCAGCATTAGAAAATATGCCATATTTAGAACTTGCATTGTGCTTGTTAATAGAATCCTGTTGAACAATTAAAGTACTATCAGCACTTGAAGTATTCTCATCTAATGCAGGAAGAACAGCTGTCTTTTCGGCTTTATTATCTGCAACCTTTTTATCAAGTTTTTCTATTCTAGCTTTTTCTTGCTGTTTTTGTTTTGCTTCTGCTGCAACTTCTTCATCAGATGGTTTGGTTAACCAACTAAATGTTAATAAGATTGCTCCAATTAAAACCAAACCGGTAATTGAATTTTTATCTAAACCTTTAGGACTACTCATTTTTCTTTATTTCTTTATGATAATGACTTACTGTGCTGCAAGTTCAGATTCTTTTACTTTAACACTCGCTTTGATAAAATCAATAAAGAGTGGGTGAGGGTTGGTTACTGTACTTTTATATTCTGGATGAAATTGTACAGCCATAAACCAAGGATGATTTTCAATTTCAACAATTTCTACTAAATCTTTATCAGGATGTTTTCCTGTAGCTATCATTCCATTTTTCTCAAAATCAGCTAAATATTTGTTGTTAAATTCAAAACGATGGCGGTGTCTTTCCTCAATTTTAGTTGAAGAATATGCTTTGTATGCATTCGAATCCTCATCAACATTACAAGGGTAAGCACCTAAACGCATAGTACCACCTTTATTGGTAATGTCTTTTTGATCTTCCATTACATCAATAACTGGAAATGGTGTGTCAGGGTACATTTCTGTAGAGTGCGCATCAGTTAATCCCAATACGTTTCTACCAAACTCTATAACTGCACACTGCATTCCTAAACAAATACCAAAAAATGGCAATTTATTTTCTCTAGCAAATTTAACAGTAGATATTTTACCTTCAATTCCTCTTTCTCCAAAACCAGGTGCAACTATAACACCATCTAAGTTTCCTAAAATATCTTTGGCATTTTTATCATTGATATCTTCAGAGTGAATCCATTCAACTTTTACTTTAGTTTCGTTACTTGCACCAGCATGAATAATAGCTTCTGCAATAGATTTATAAGAATCTTTTAATTCAATATATTTCCCAACTAAACCAATAGTTACTTCGTGTTTAGGGTTTTTAAGTTTAGTTAAAAATTCTCTCCAAGCAATAAGTTTTGGCTCTTCTTTATAAGGTAAGTCTAATTTATCTAAAACAACTTTATCCAATTGTTCCTCTTGCATTAGTAACGGAACATCATAAATTGTTTCAGCATCAATCGCTTGTATAACTGCATTTGGAGCAATGTTGCAGAATAAAGCAACTTTTTCTTTAACTCCATCAGTTAATTTATGTTCTGTACGTAAAGCTAAAATATCTGGCTGAACACCTGATTCTAATAATGCTTTAACAGAGTGTTGTGTTGGTTTTGTTTTTAATTCGCCAGAAGCAGCTAAAAATGGAACTAATGTTAAATGTAATACAATACAATCAAAATCTGGTTCCCATTTTAATTGACGAACTGCTTCAATATATGGTAATGACTCTATATCACCAACAGTACCACCAATTTCAGTAATTACAATATCGTAATCGCCAGTATTACCTAGTAATTTAATTCTTCTTTTAATTTCATCTGTAATGTGAGGAATTACTTGAACTGTTTTACCTAAATAAGCACCTTCTCTTTCTTTATTAATTACGTGTTGGTATATTCTACCAGTTGTTACGTTATTAGCTTGCGATGTAGGAACATTTAAAAAACGTTCGTAATGACCAAGGTCTAAATCGGTTTCAGCACCATCATCAGTCACAAAACATTCGCCATGTTCGTAAGGATTAAGTGTACCAGGATCAACATTAATATATGGGTCTAGTTTTTGAATCGTTACTGAATAACCTCTAGCTTGTAATAATTTAGCAAGTGAAGCACCAATAATTCCTTTCCCTAATGATGATGTTACCCCTCCGGTAACAAAAATATACTTAGTTGATGTTGCTGACATTCTTAAATTTTAGATAAAATTAAGCTGCAAATTTAAAATTTTAATAGCTTTTATAAGGATATAATGGTGTTTATTTTCAAAAAAAAATAGACAAAAAAAAGAGCAGTATAAACTGCTCTTTTATCGTGTTTTTATACTCTTCTATCTTAATAAGGTAATTGTTCTCTTTTCTTGAATAATGGTTTCACTACCATAGGTACCTTTTATTATTACAAAATAAGTTCCTGGAGCTAAATCTCTTCCTCCTTTATCTGTACCGTTCCATTGAAAAGTTGGTTCAGCAGTTTCATAAACCAATAATCCCCATCTGTTATAGATTTCTACAGAAAGCTTATCATTACAAGGGTTAGATATTCCACCAACTCTTTCTCCGTTATCATTTATATACCCCAATGTGTAAGTATCATTCATTCCATCACCATTTGGTGTAAAAATATTTGGAATAACATCCGTACTATCATAAGGTGGTGTTACAGAGTAATTAAAATAAATAGTATCCTTTATTCCTGTAGGGCAATCTAAAGATGATAAAACAGCCCTAACATTATAGGTGCCTCCAATTTGCTCACAATCTGGAGTCCAACAAATACGAGTCCCTAATGATTTAGTATTAGGTGCATTGTTAGCTACGCCTGTTGTAACAGTGTCGTTATATTCATAAGAATTTGACAGTGATGGATATTCAGCACCATAGCTAAATATATCAGAAGTTAACTCAATGTTTAATATATCTACGATAGAAGAGTCTACGAATGTTATATCTCTACAGTATTTTTGTCCATAAGGTGTAATGTGGCTTCCAGGGTTTCTTAAGTTAACAACAGGGGGAACAACATTAATGTCAAAAAGGATGCTATCTTGGGTTCTACCATCACAACCTAAAGAGAAAGCATTAATTTGGAAAGGAAAAGATTTACCGATAGAGTTACATTTTGGAGTCCAGCAAAAGCGAGTAGCGATAGTTCCAATGTTCCATTCGCCAATAGCGTCAGTTTGGTTTGGTGAAATTACAACTGAATCATTCCAAATTGTTGGAGGATTAATACCATTGTTCCCGTTGTAAAAATAAGTGTAATCACCATTTACATCAGGAATCATAGTTGCGATATAGGCATTAGAATCAAAAATATCTGATAACACTTCGATGTATAAAGTGTCGGTAGTGTTAATATCATTAAAAATTAAATCCTTACATGTTTCATAGTTGTAAGGGAAATTTAAAGCACCTCCATCAATGGGTACAACATTTAAAAAAGAAGGAGGGTTTCCTGCAGTACAGTTTAAAGATGCATATTGCACATCTCTTCTTACTTCTCCAATTTTTACTTTTGTTCCCGTTCCTAAATCTCTAAATTCTTCCACTTTAATTGCAAAAGTAAAAAAACCTTGAGCAGAAGGTTCTGCAATTATTTCTCCAGTGTTAGCATCCATTGTCATAGGTACTCCACCCACCATATTAGCAAAACTATAACCTGTTTGATAAATTAAATTTGGATAAAAAGGATAAACTCCAACACCTACACCAGTTCCGTTGGTAGCTGAATTAGCATCTAGTGGAGTTACTAAGCTATAAGCTAAAGAATCGCCATCAGCATCTGTAATAGGATAGCTAAATATTTTAGGAGAGTTAACACATAAATATGCATCAGCAGGGTAGTCTCCAAAATCAGGAGATGAATTTTGTCCAATTGCAGGGTCGGCCATAGTCGTAAACCATAACATAGTTCCGCTCCCAGAACTTCCTGTTACATTTAGTGCTAAATTATTTCTCGCAGTAATTTGAGAACTTAAATAATATCCATTTGGGTTATCGGGAATAGTAACATTTGTTGTGGTTTCATAAATACCTTCCTCAATCTTTGTAACATTAGGGTCAGGAGTATAACAAGGATCTCCTAATTGAACTATACTACTACTTATTAAAGCTAAAGTGACAGAGGGGCGAGCAGCATGTGTTACTGCGTCATAAATCCCTACAGTCATTGTTGTAGGAAGTGTCACAGAACCATTAATATCATCTCGATAAAATCTTAATTTTATCTTATAAGTATTTGCACTTATCCATTCAATTTGAATATCTCCACCAATAACATGGCTTGCATTAGCAAATGAGGTTAAGGTGAAAATGGTGACTAGAAGTATTAGTACTTTTTTCATGTTAATTATGTTTAATGTTTTTTTGAAGATGTAAAAACAGAGTAAAAGGTTGCATTATGATGCTTTATTAATAAAGTAAACTCCCGTAAATATAATTGCTATACTTAAAATATGGTAAAAATTAATAGCTTCGTTATCAAAAATACCCCATAAAATAGCTATAACGGGTATTAAATAGGTAACACTTGTCGCAAAAATAGTTGTTGTCTTTTTAATTAGCATATTAAATACAATTACGGCTAAAGCTGTTCCGAAAACAGCTAAAATAGCGATGTAATTTAAAGAAAGTAATGCGTTAGGGTTGGTTAATGTAGTTGAAACAAAGTCGGTTGTAAATAAATAGATAATAGCCCAAGGCCCAACCATAAAAAAAGCTAAAGCAGTAATGGCAATAGAATTTATTTCTTTTAGATAGTTTTTGATTACATTAACGCTAATGGCATAACAAATTGTTGCAACAATAATATATAAGGTATAACTAATGTTAGAGCTTTCAAAATCTAGCCCATTAGAGATAATTAAACCTGTTGCACCTATAAGTCCTATAAAAACACCTAGACTCTGTATTTTTTGAATTTTAGCCTTAAAAACAAACAGGGCAATTAATAATGAAAAAACAGGAACTAAAGAATTTAGCATACCTGTTAATGCGCTTGAAATTTCAGTTTGTGCTTTAGTAAATAAAAAGGCAGGGATAAAATTTCCTAAAAGGCCAACTATAAAAATATACTTCCAATAAACTTTATCAACTTTTTTAAAATGTTTAATCGCAAAAGGAAGCATCACAATAAAAGCCAAACTAATTCTTAATGCAGCTACTTCGTTATGAGAATAAACATCCAATCCTCGTTTCATTAAAATAAACGAGCTACCCCATATAAATGCTAAGAAAAATAGGGTGAGCCATTGGATACTTTTTTTATTTAGATCGTAGAAATTCATAAGTTGTGAACAAGCTGCAAATGTAGTTACATTTTTAAGCTAAATTTCTTAATTTTGATTTTTAAAATTAAATATGGAAACAAATTTAAAAATAGAAGGATTGAGTTGTGGGCATTGTGTTAATGCTGTTGATGCCATTTTAAAAGAAGTAAATGGTGTTAATAATGCAACAGTTAGTTTGCCAGATAATGCGGCTATTTCTTTTGATGAAAATAAAGTATCGTTAGAAGAGATTAAGCAAGCAATTAATGATTCAGAAATATATAAAGCACTTTAGTTATGAATATTTTACAAAACACAAAACGATTTATTGCTGTAGCAATAGTAGCATCAACTATTGTTGCTTGTGGTGGTGATAGCCAAGAAGCAGAAAAACAAGAAGAGCATGTTCCTGTTAAAATTAATATGGAAAATTTAACTACTGTTGAATATGCTGTTGAAGGAATGGTTTGTGCAATGGGTTGTGCAGCAACAATTCAAGATGAAGTTTCTAGTATGTCTGGAGTAGCAGAAGCTGAAGTAGATTACGAAGCAGAAAAAGCTACTTTTAAATTTGATGGAGATATTGTTTCTGAAGAAGAAATAATTGCTAAAATTGGAAGTATTGCTGATGGACAATATAAAGTAAACGAATGGGTAGAGCCAGAAGTAGAAACTGTTGATGAGGACGTTGAAGCAGAAGAAGGAAACTCTGCAGATGAATCTTCAAAAATAGAGGTGAGCTTACCATCTTTTGAAATACCAAACTTATTTACACTGATTTTAGATCAGGTTTAAAAAATTGAATAATTAGTTGAAAAGCGATATCTGTTGGTGTCGCTTTTTTTATTTAAAAGAGAATGAATAGAAAAGATAAACCTGTTGTAATTTGGCTGTTAACAGGCTGCTTACTCATTTTTGTGATGGTAGTTATTGGCGGTATTACTCGCTTAACTAATTCTGGTTTATCAATGGTAGATTGGAAATTAATAATGGGAATGTTACCTCCATTAAGCGAAGCAGAATGGCTATCAACTTTTAAAAAATATCAACAGTTTCCAGAATACCAACAAGTTAACTTTATGTTCACGTTAGAGGAATTTAAGGCTATTTTCTTTTGGGAGTATCTGCACAGAATGATTGGTAGATTTATAGGTATGGTTTTTATCATTCCATTTTTTATTTTTTTAATAAAAAAACGCTTATCAAAAAAAGTAATTGGACAAAGCATCATTCTACTTGCAATGGGAGCTTTTCAAGGTTTTTTGGGCTGGTGGATGGTAAAGAGTGGCTTAAATAAAGATCCTGATGTGAGTCATTATCGTTTAGCAATTCATTTAATTACAGCCTTCATTACTTTTGCCTATACCTTTTGGGTGGCTTTAGGAATCATTTATCCAGGAGTCAGCTCTCAGAAGTTAACAAAACCTAAAAATCTATTGGTTGTTTTACTTGTAATGGTAATTATTCAGATTGTTTATGGTGCTTTTGTGGCAGGTTTAAATGCTGGTTTTGTAATGAACACTTATCCTAAAATGGATGACCAATGGATGCATGATAGTGTAACTGCAATGCAACCTTTATGGCTTAATTTTATTGATGGAATAGGAGGTGTGCAATTTGTACATCGTGTAATGGCACATTTAATTGTCGCTTTAATTGTATATCTACTTATTATAAGTGTTAAATTCAAAATAGCACCTATCCAACAAAAATCACTATACGTGTTAATTGTAGCTGTTTTTATTCAGTTTTTGTTAGGTGTTTTTACTTTGCTTTTTGCAGTTCCTATTGCATTAGGAGTTATACATCAAGTGGGAGCATTTATATTGTTGGGAACAGTTGTTTTTGCGTTATATCAATTCAAAAAAAGTATATAAGCTTATTAGCGTAACTTCAGAAAAATGAAAAAAATATTGCAAATACTTTTCGCTTTACTACTATCTGGAAATATTTATGGACAAGAAGATTCTGTAAATATTAAAGGTAACACAATTGCACTTTCAGGAAAATGGACTGTAATAGAAAGTGGAAAAACAACAAAGCTGAATATGGGCTGGAATTTCCAAGAAAATGGTAAATTTCAAACTATTCCAACTGGAAATAAGGAAATAGACAAAGGCTGGACTTTAAAAGAAAAAAGTTTTTGGCTATTAGAAGATTCAACCTTGACATTATCAATGTTCTTTTTTGACTTGAATGTAATTGATAATGAGATTACTTGGGAATTTAATGTTCAAGCAATAGAATCTGGTTATAGATTAGAGATGCTCTATGATTATGAGCAAAAGGACAGAGTAGTATTTACCTTAAAGGAATATTAAAATAACGGTACGCTAACATTATATATGATGCCTTGTTACGAACATTTTAGCTTTATTGGTAGTGTTAGCGCCATAATTTTTGCTTGTGCTTTTTATTAGCAAATTAGTGAGCTGGATTCTCACTTTTTAAATTGACAAGGTTTTCGCTATTTAGTCGAACCTTACCAACTCCATTTTTGCTTACAAGATAAAAGTTGAATTACAAAATTAATAAGGCAAGAAAATGATTTTTCAAATTCTTCTTTGAGTTGTTTCATCATTTTCTTTAAGTTC
>Ga0256845_1002395_pt1 | contig 13612 bp, 4 predicted proteins | sample RiftiametaG_FD_189101 | JGI IMG/M metagenome (GOLD analysis project Ga0256845, IMG submission 189101) | Tube worm associated microbial communities from hydrothermal vent at the East Pacific Rise, Pacific Ocean - Riftia | ecosystem: Host-associated > Annelida > Integument > Unclassified ...
CTGACTACTTTCGGACCGAGGGCGCGATGCCCGAATTTGCGAAGCTAAATTATGTAATACCGCCACAGATGGCCCACCTCGGCCTCGCCAAGGCCAACGAACTTTTCTTCAAAGCTCTTGCCCACAAAGTGCACGCGGCACGCGCCGTCGCGCAAGCAAAAGGCAAAGACTTCCTTGGTGCCAAGAAGGTCATGAAAACCGCCCTGAGCAAATCAGCCGCCACCAACGAGGGCATCAAAACAAAGACACCGCGCTTTGCGATACGAGATCCAGAGCGACGCAAAGCAGCGATCTTCAGATGGCGCGGATTTCTGCTCGCCTACGTCGAGGCATTTCATCAATGGCGCCTTGGTAACCGGACGATCCGATTCCCCGAGGGCACCTGGATGATGAAGCGCGCGCACCGCGCAATTTGTGGGCCGCCACTGCCAAGCGACCCCTGAGCCGCGCTGCTGCTCAAAAAGAGAGTCTGCCGCGGGCACCAAGGCAGGTTTTTGTCTGGCGGGTGAATTTGGGTTCAAGTGGGCGTATTTTGGGCGGCATCGGGGGGACAAATTGCACGCGGCCGGCTCTGTTTTTCAGAAGCGGCCGCGTGGTTGTATCTTTATGTCTACTTTTTCTGAATCAACGTCGGGACGCTCTAATCGCTGGCGGGTGAATTTGGGTTCAAGTCGGCATATTTTGGGCGGCAACACGGAGTCGAAGGGGCCGAGTTGGGCCGAGTTGAGTGCCGGGAGCCTCAATTCGGGATCGTACTTGTAGAGTTATGTCTACTGAGTCAACGTCGGGACGTTCTAATCGCTTTTACAGAATCAACGTCGGGACGATCTAATCGCTTTTTCAGAATCAACGTCGGGACGATCTAATCGCTGAATCTACCGCACCCAAACCATCAATAGCCCCACCTCGCACGGCATCGCCGCCGGAGGTCCCCATCGCAATTGAAAACGTCGGGACGATCTAATCGCTAAACATCGTGAATCGCTCTCGATTACCACCCGCCTTCTGGACATAGTTCATTGCGGCCTGCTCTTGGAGCGTGAGGGGGGCATTTATGTATTCCTCACGTCTTTCCTCCCACTCCAAAGCGCGCTTCGCCTCTTCCTTGTTCCCCATCTCCTCGAATCCAGACATCCACTGTTTACTTTTTTGAGTCAACGTCGGGACGATCTATTCGGGGTTCCGTGCAATTACCGCAACTTCGCAGCAAGAATAGGAAGCTCACCACCAATGCCATTGAACTGGCAGTAAGCAAACGCAGTCTCAACATGCGCTTGCTAGCAATCGCTCGAACCACAGGATCTCTATCCTCCGCGGAGTTGCTTTTTGCCAGATCCGACAACGAATTGTCTACACTTTTCCCAATCCTCTCATGTGTCATCGCGCGACTCTTCCAGATATCTCAATTCGCATCGCGTTCTCCATCACTCCAGCGCGCTGCCACATTCAGCACCGAGAAAGGAGTAAATACCGCACCCAAACCATCAATAGCCCCACCTCGCACGGCATCGCCGCCGGAGGTCCCCATCGCAATTGAAAGCGTAGCACTTCCAAGTGCAATAGAGGTTCCTGTCATCGACATCGCACCTGCAGTTTCCAGCGCCGTAAGTCCTTGGAACACAGCAAAAGACTGAGTAGCCACCATAGCTGCGGTTCCGAAGGCGCCAACTGCACCGCCCTGAACCGTAGACTTCAAATATCCTTCCAGAGAAAAACCATCACCCCCGTTTTGATAGTTGTTGTATCCGTACCCAATCTCTCCCAATCCGCCAAGCCCGGCTCCAAGACTCGCTCCGCCAGCGATCAACGCCGTAGAGCTAAGTCCAGAAGCGGTCCCCGTGAGACCCGCATAGCCAACTACACCTGCAGTAGCTAAGCCGAAATACAACAGTGGCGCTGTCGCAACAACCGCAGTCCCCACCATCGTCACTTGTTTCGCATCCTCAAGTTGCGAAATTTCAGATTGAGTGCTCTCTCCTGGAGCCAACTTAACTTCAGGCATCACGGCTTCAACAGCTTTTACAACGAGTTCTTGACCAGGAAGAGAATCTGCTTCGTTTCGCTTGTTGACCTTTTCATCCACGGCTGCGGCCTGCGCTTCGTATCGTTTAACGCCGCTTTCGATCTGGTTGTACGATTGGTCTGCATCGCTCGATGCATCTTCGGTTGATGTCGAGCCATCCGACTGCGACACCGACCCATCCGACTCTGAAGCACCCCCGTCACAGGTTTCAGTCTGACCTGCACCTGTGCATTGCAGACCAAGTGGGTCAGTACTCGCAAGCACCGTCCCATGCACATAAGCATACAAATTAAGATCAGCCTCCCCCGGAGCATGCACCGCCAGCGGGTCAGCAGAAATCCACCGACCCAGCAAAGGATTCAAAAACCTCTTCCCAAAGTACTGCAGCCCGACCTCTACATCCTCTTCTTTCCCAGTAAACCGGTAGTCCTCCCTAAAGTTCTTCCACCTGTCAGGTCGGTAATCACTCTCAGCGCCGCCATAGGCCTGAAACGTAGCCCGCTCCACAAGCTCGCCGGTCGCTTTGTCCAAAACGACGCTCGTTGACCCAAGATGGTCCCCCAGCTCAAAAAATACATGCAGCTTACTGGTCGAAGCGTTGACCTCGCCGGCTCCTCCGGTCGTGAGCACGCCCTCTTCAGGCACCGTGTCGTCCCCGTGATAAACGAGCCGCGCCAAACGCACGCCATTGGCCATCAAGTAAGCAACTACAGTCTCCGAGCTGACCTCAAAGTCCTCCTCTAAAGCATCTGGACCATCAGCAAACCCAGCCCCAAATTGAGTCCGGCGTAGCTCCATGCTCGCAAATACATAAAGCGTGTAACTGGTCTCACCAGCGCCATCGACGGCCTCTTTGATCACACGCTGATCGGATGCATCATAATAATGACGCAGGTCCGCAGCTAAGGTGCCTGTTACCGCAGCATTCACTCCCGAGTGATCGCCATCCCAGCGCCGGGCGCGGACCAATCGGCCTACTTCGTCCCAGTCGTAGACAAACTTCTGATTACAATCGCCGCCTAAGCACTCACCATCGCGCAGCAACGACATCGCGACCATGTTTCCGGCAGCATCGTACTTCGCTTCTAAGCTCCCACCCCGAGCGCCGCCTAAGCTAGCGCTTTTCATCTGGTAGGGTTTGTTGGCGCCATCATCACCAACAGTCTCGCCTAGGCTTCTATCGTAAAAGCCATTGGCATCGTCACCGGTCTTTTCGTTGTTTCCGAGCCAATCGTATTCAAACGTTTGCTCCAACATACGCCGGTCGAATTTAATGTGCGGGCTCGGCTCGGCCTGTCTCGGATCGCGCTCAGCCTCCGGCGTGTCTAACTCATGCTGAAACGGGCTTTTCCAAACATCGTCTCCAGCCGCGTACTCATATTTGATACGCGTGGCTCGGTACAGGTCATCGTACTCGAGCTTCTTCGTCACGGGCTTGGCGCCAACGGGCCAATCGGCAGGATCTCGCCAATCTCGAATTTCTACCGGATTGCCGACAATATCATAAATAAAGTCTTCATCCTGGAGCACCAGCTGCCGCGTGGGCTCTCCCGGTATCACACTGGACGAATTCGGATTCGCCGAGTCCCACGCACCACTCGCAGGCGGGCCACGATAGGTCTGCACCGAAGATATCCGCCGGCGCTCATCGTACAAATACGCCGTGGTCGTCTTGGCAATATCCCCATACTGGATCCCTGTGACCAGGTTATCCGCCGTACGAGTGATCTTCTCGACCAGGCTGCCGTAACTACTCCCGGCAGCCATCACGGCCCCACGCTTACTGTACGCAGTTGTGACATAACTTTCCCCCTCGCTGCTCAGCAACTCGGGCACACGTTTTACCAACGCCCCCCCTTGCTCTCTTGTCAGCGACTCCAAACCGGTGCTGGATCGCACCTCTCTATCAGCGGCGTCAAAGGCCATGGTGCGCTGGTAAACTCGCCCTGCATAGCGTTCGGCTAACTCCGGTGCAACAGCCTTTCCCTGCGCATCCAGCTCAATCGGTGCAGCCAATTTAGTTTGTACAAGAGGAGTCCGCCCACGCCCATCATAGGTCGTAAAGCTCGCGCTCCCTCTATCAAATACAGCAATCGCGCGCCCATTAGAAAAGCCCGTATTTCTATTTGTCGAGCTCACCCAATCGGGGGTACCTAAGCTTGCATTGGCGTCAGGTGCTACAGCCTGAAACTCTGGTGGTAAGTTACTTGAATCATCATAAAAGTACGCGACTTCAAAGTTTCTATAGTCTCTCCCACCAATAGGCTTGGAATACTCGGCATGCTCGGCCTCACAAGGCACGTAATCCTCACCTACAATTCGCCCTGCGCCATCATAATAAAAGTTTTGCCCGCATCCACGCGCATCGCTTGTTGCAATCAAGTCCCCGGCTAAATTGTACTGGTAGCGCCACGCTTCAATACCCGCCTCACTCGCGTCGACAGCAGTAGAAAACCCGGTAGAAGTATGGGCATCCACATTCAAAAGCATGCGCCCCAAGCTGTCATAGCGCATCCAGCGCGTTATCTCTTGGCCACGGCCAACTCTCTTCAAACTGGTAGGCTCACCCGTGGGCAAATAGCTCGTGACCACGTGGCGCTCCTCCAACGCCCCCGATGCTCTAAATCGCTCAGTGGTGCGCACGGCCCTCCCATGCCCATCTTTACGAGTGCTCGCGTAACTTCCTTGATGTTGGCCAGGAGTCAAGTCTGCGGCGTCCCAAAGGTCGGTACTTAGCGCATGATACCTACTTTGCAGAGTAATCGTGCCATCCAAGTCAAAAGTTTGTACCTGGCGACCAAAGGCATCATAACGCTGGCGCCCATACTCTGTTGTGGGTCGCGAGCCATAATCAAATCTCATCGGGTCGGCGCCACTCCAAAAGAAGGGCATGTACTTTTTACTCACTGCCGACTTTTGGTCCCACTCAATCAAGCTACCCGCTATCCACGTGCCGCCATCATTTCCGGCCCCCCGCCCCGTAGATGGATCGGCCTCACTCAACGTGACCAAAGTACGACCAAAGCCGTCGACATAGGCGTAGCTTTCTATCCAATTCTGCCCATCAGCCTCCGAGGCGCCGTCTTGGGTCTTTGTGTGAATCACACTATGCTTCAGGCCAGTTTCCACACCATCGGAACCCATGGGTAAAGTGTACTCAATCACCACACTAGGTAGGGTTTGATAACTCGCTCCTGCCACACTGGGTTTATGCAAGCTCGTAATGCGCCCAAATTCATCATAATTAGCTAATGTGGCACGCAAGTTTAGATCCATCGCTAATTTCACTGCACCCATACCGTGATCGTAGCTTGCGGTGGTGGTCAACAAACCTCCAGCCCCCGAGGCACACGCGCTTTGCGCCGAGTCTGCACCAAGGCTCACCAAGGTGTCAGCAATAGAAAGGGACTCGCTTGTTGCAAAAAGGCTATAGTCTCCACTGCCGCCTCCGCCATACGTTACCTCTGCGCAACGACGATTGGCGCCACGTGTACGCACCGCTAAGCCAAGAGCATTGTAGGCAGTACTACTCACAATATGCCTTCCGGAGGTAGCTTCCTGTCCAGGAGTACCAGCCCCACCTGTACGGCGAATCGCCCCGCCAGCCTCTACGCCAGTCAATTCAACACTTGTACTAATAGGTTGGCCCCAGGCATCAAACGTGGTGAACGAATGCTGGCGTTTTTCTCCACCCCCGCCTTCGTCCACGTAGGTCTCCACCGTGCGCCACATCCAATGACCGTCGTGCGTAAGCAATTGCGGCACCGTATGTTTTACAATGCTCTTGTCGGGCAAAAGTCCAAAATTTTGCGCACATTCACTACCGCCCACACAACCCAAGTTGTTTGAGTCTAGTTTGTTGCCAAACTTGTCCACGGTACTCACCGTACGTAGATGGGCCATACCGCCCGCGTAGGCGCTGGGGGCGCTAGCTTCGGCGTTGGGATTTAGGTGGTCGTCATCGACAAAACCTCGACGCTCAATGGCCACTCGCCGCGTTTTCCCTGCCGCCGTATCATAGAGTAATGAGTCAGTTTGGCTCAAAAACGCATGACGCACAGCCCGCCCATCAAGGCCCTCGTAAAGCGTACGAATAGTGTACTCGTTTTCCGTCGAAGCAAGGTGCACCCCCTGGGCGTCCATCTTATGGGTCTCCACTGGTAAACCTTTGAGAGCCTCGTAAGCGTTGTCTTCCCAACGACGCGCCGGTGCACAATAATGAGTCTGCCCCTTTCCATTCCATAAAGATCCATTTGCAGGATCCATGCATTGACCAAGCAAAAACACACTCTCACTCACGTCTGTTGGACTATTTCCGTCCCCTATACGACGTGCACGCGCCCGCGCAAAACCGCGAAACTCCCGCTGCCGACCTTCGTAAACAGGATCGCGGTATTCATACTCAGTAACGTATTCAGCCGGGGGACGCCCCCGCAGAGTGATATTGTCACGCTCAATAACGCGCTTGACCACATGGGCAATCGTCGGAGAAAAGCTACACCAAGCGGCGGCAAATCTATCAGTCTCGGGAGCGCTCCCACACTTCGCACCGGTAGCGGCTGCCGCTAACATCTCCTCGGTACTGGTCGAGTACTCAAGCTCAGTGCTTTTACCCAGGCCGTTCTCCACTCCCGTTAGCAGGTAAGGCTTCTTGCCCCCCTGCAAATCGATGTACTTATAGTCTTTTGAGTCTCCGTAAAGAATGTCGGGGGTGCCACTGCCGTTCACGTCCATCAACCGCACACGGTTGTTAAACCCCGCGTGGTAAGGCGTGCCATCAAGGATCTGTCGTTTGGTCCACCCTTGGCCATCTACATTCAGCCAAATATCTACGGCATCAAAGCGAATTTGCACCAAGTCGGCAAGGCCATCACCATTCACGTCGTTTACGCGTAAAGTGCTTCCTTGAATGTCGCTGTATTGAGGAGCATTGGACATCTCCTTGTAACGATTTGCTCCAAAGGTACCCGCCTCACAATCGTCGCGCTTGCCTGTTCCCCAAAATCCATTGCCGCGACCAGGCCAATATTGAATATCTCCACGCCGCACGCGTACAATGTCCACAATGCCGTCACCGTTCATGTCCGCTAGCTTGGTGTCCGCGTCACTCAAACGCACCGGCAGCGCACTATGAGGAACACAGGTTCTCACGGGATCATTACTTATTGTCGCACTGCGCGCACCTGTACGCCAAGCAGAACCAAACTGACCATCCCCCCCCGGGTAACGACCCAACGAAAAGAATGTTTGGTACTCGGTTCCCGTACTGACCACCACATCGACAAGGCCGTCAAAGTTGACGTCCACCACTTGGGTGCCGCGGGTGTCTTTGCCAAAGTCTATTTTAACATTCTGATTGCTGGCGGTTTCAATAACTCGCCCAACCCAGGCCCACTTTCCATCAATATTTTGCGGATCATAAATTGAGTACTTTTTAACTCGGGGCATGTGGACGAAATTCACCCGCCCGTCGCCGTCCAAATCTTGGGCCGATAAATTGAGGTTCTTTAAAGTAATGGAACCCGCATTGGCGCCCAGCACCCCGTCCACACTCATATTGGTGTCCGGGCCAAAACCATGTACGCCGCCCTCGCCATTGAAGAAAACAGCGTGACCGTTTTGGTAAAGCCCCGGTGCCGTCACAAGCACATCAGGCAAACCATCACTATTGATATCGTAAAAGTCGGTAAGAGCCTCATCTATCGAGTGACGAGGACTATTGGCCAAACTTTGTGCACGTCCATCAAAAGGCATGTAGCCCGTTAACGAGGACCTTGCCCCCTTGCCGTCGGGCTCAAAGCCCTCGACTTTGCTATAGGCAAACTTCATTGCCGGCAAGCGACCGCACCCGGTAACTTTCGCCAAAAAACCAGCGGCTTCCCGTGGGGTTTCGCTTGAGTCCTCACGAGTTCCGCAGCGGCCCTCCACCTGAACCTGCGTCAATAGACTACGATGATAGTCCTCACTATAAGTCAAATGGTAGCGTCTGACCTGGCTACGCGCTGCGCTTGCTCCCGCCAAAAACTGCTTTGAGGCTACGTCTAAACGCACTAAGCGTTGACTCGCAGCAATTCGCCAGCCCGAGCGATAGCTCTCTGTGCGATCGGGTTTATTCTCCCAAGCCAAATGCGTGTGGTGTGCAAAAGCATTGACGTCAGTCGAGCTAGCGTCCAATGCTGGCGTGGTATCATAAATATCGGTAACGTACGACTGACCCTCGATACTCATGTAGTCATAAACCACTAAGTTTTGCGGTACCGTGTCCACTACAAATTGATCGTATTGCCGGCTCAAATGCCAGCGATAAATCTCCTGGGCATTATTGGCATTGCGCTCTAAAGCCTCTTGTCCCGCCAAATGCAAACCACCCGGCGCCGGGCCGTTGTTGTTGACATCACCAATCTCCATGATGGTGCCGCTCTTGTCTTGTACGATCCAACTCTCATGGTCGGCCGCCCAAAAAAAGCGTAAGAAAGAGCCTTCTACCCGTGCGCGAAAATATTGATACCCCTGAGCCCAACTGGGCATGAGTTCACCGGTAAGTGCCCCAGCACAGGCGCCGCGATCCCCAATTGTACAAATGGGAACCAGCTCTTGCCCGCCGTTAAAAACAAAGCGGTCCTGATCGGAGCGCCACTCTGCCCTATCGTGGTATTGGGGCAAACCTCTATCTGTTTGGCGCGCAATAAAAGGTACGCCCACGCTCCAGCCCTGACCAGCAGGTCCGGTGCCGCCTGCCGAAGAATAAGAAAGCCCTAACGAAGGCTGCGCGCCTCCACGTCCCTTCATCAAAGCAAAGGGCACGCTAAACGTAGCAATACCCGTAGAAAGTTGAGCAGAAAAACTCTCCTCCATGCCTTTGATACTGCCAGCCCCTTTCGGAATAGAGATGGCCTGCGATGTCACTCCCGACTTATCCCCCCCAGTGGGCAAACCTAACGTCTCTGTATCAGCGCCCTCCCCCTCGTTTTCGTCTTTTTCTGAAGGCACTCCCTCGTTTTCGCCCGGCAAGTCCGACTCACCATCAGCATTTTGAGCAGGCTCGCGCTCAATACCTCTACCCGAGCTAGCCCGAGCGCCGTCCAAAGCCCCACTCTGGTCCTCGTCCCCACCAGCCCCCGCAGCAGCCGAAGCCCTGTCACCGGCAGTAGACAAACTACCCCCACCAACCCGCGCATAGTCCTCCAGCGGCACCATCTGCACGGGTTCTTCATTGGCGGCATCTTGAGCATAAACCACAGCCGGCGCCACCGTCATCCAAATCTGTGAGATCAGGGTAAGGGTAGCTGTTAAGTAGCGGGGGGAACAAACGAAAGGCATCAACTTATCAATCGGGAGATCGCTATTGGGCCGGCTAATTATTTCTTGTCCAATAGCGATAGTCGAGTACCAGTTGAACATCTTCAAGGGCCGCAAAGTTCACGCCCGGTTCATCCCAAATCCTCACCACAAAGGTTCCATCAATAGGACGCCCCTGTAATTCGCTGCGCATGTACTGTTCAACTTGGTCACGGTCGCTCGTCGCAAGAGGATTCGTTATATAGCGCTCGTTTGCGAGCCCACGAGCATGTTCAATATTGCCGGAAAAGAGCTTGGCTTCAAATTCTTGACCAAAATGATTGCGAACATAGTACGGACCGTAGTGCTTCACACTATAAGGAACGAACCCTGAGGCGTAGCAGGATTGAGGCGACTCACTGCTGGAGCAATCCCGCAAACCTGTACCCACAAAGTTTATCCCAAGACGTTCGATTCGATAGTTGAAGTTGCCCTTTGCGAACCCAGCACTTTCAAGCTGCTGCCCCGATTCGATGGCTCGCTGGCTCAGATGAAAAGAGGTTTCCCAATAGCACTCTTTTTTGACCTTTCCCCGACAATCCGAGGAGAAACCATCAGGGCAGAGGAGCTCACACCCCTTGCGCCATGTTCCTCCCGTGCGAAAAACCTCTCCGTTGGTATCGGGACAAACGCTGAGCAGTACGGTGTTAGTTGCACCCGTGTTGTGGAATACGCCAGGTTGAGTACTGAGGCTATCACTCTTTTCCAGCATGGGTGCCGCGACCCGATAGCTAGCTCCCCCTTCGGTACTCGCCGATTGGAACCCAACGCGAACCTCGGCCCCCTCGCTCAATTCGAAACTCACAAACGGCCGGGCCCAGGTAAAGGCTCCAGCGCGCACGATACCCGAATCCACGATCTGCACGGGAACCCCTTCTTGGGTAACACTCCCAATTTGCTTACTCGGCGTGTCATCTCCACTGTACCAGGAGAACCGATACTTTCCGGGGCCGAGAAGAATAGTCTGACCAAGTAGAACTTGGTCGTTCCATCCACAATCCTCAGCTGTTGTTGATGCCCCTCCGGCGCCTCCCTGGCCATTTACACCTTCAGAAGACTGACAATTTGACGTACCAAACTGCACGTTAAATCCCCTTACGGAAGCTAACCTTGGAACTGGCGACAAAAACGGACGTTGAAGTTCTTCGGCATTTCCACCAGCGCCCATGGCATCAGAGACCTCCGCACAGCGAGTACTCCCGCCCCAAGAGTTCTCGGCACACCCGGTAACTGACCACACACCGGCACCAGTCCCACCATACTCTAACATGTTCAGGTCACCGGCATGAAGAAGGAGATTTTCACCTGGAACCTCGCAAGAGGCTCGTGTTTTAACAATATCGTCTCTCAACGAAATAACGCTTGTATCCACGCCCTCACTAAAGTCGTATTCAAGACGATACGACTCCACAACATTACTGAGTTTTTCTACGTAGTCGCCAACAAAGCTGTCGGCGAAACTGGGCACAGCTGAACCGTCGTCCTGCTTGAGTTGAGAGTAATCAATTGGGCTGCTGGCGCAGACTGACGATTCCCACCTTTGAGGAGCAACCACCAAAGGCAGGTCCTCCGTCATATCCGAGAGATAGACACCCAAGCGCTGCTCTATTGCCCGCTTTGCCAAGAATGCCAAACGTTGAGCATTGATGTGCGCTCGTTCGTAGCGCTCCTTCGAAAGATTTCGAGAAGCAACCAACCCGGCAACCGCGCTCCCCTCGTCACTCATATACCAAAGGGCTCGATTAAGAGCCCTAGCAGCGCGGGAGCGTTCGGACTCAATCATGCCCAGGGCATTCCCAATTTGCTCAATTGATCCTGACATGAGTATCTCCTGTTGCTCTAAGGAGGTGGCCGAGTCATCGAACGAACGATTGAAATCTGCGACCGCAGAGGCAACCTGCGCAGCGTTTTCTCCACCTTCTAGCCTCAGCAGCTCATTAGCCAGTCCACTTTGAACCATACTATTGCCACAGGTCGCAGCGGCAGCTGCCCCAGCCCCCCAATTCGTTGCACTAATCGCACTTGCCATCGAGGAAAGGCAAGAGGTCACGTTCTGAGCTTGTTTGGCCTCAAAATTCACCGAATTCATTTGTTCCCGCAGGCCCAATATTGCCATTTGCTGGGTAAATGACTCCATATCATATCCCAAACCACGAACGGTACGACCAATTGCCGGCCGTGATGCAGCTAGATCGATGAGCGCCGAACGAAGAGATGAATAGGCAGCTCCTAAGGTGCCCGGCGCGAATTCTACGTCACCTCCCTCAAAAAGTGGCTTCGTTGCTGCCTCCGGAAAATTCGTCAAAATTGCCCCTGCAGCTTGAGCAAGAATCTCATCCCCCTTGCACTGCATAAACCTACCGATAGGCTCCAGATCAGAAATCCCAGACACTTCGGGCGGAGCGCTCCCACAGTGATCGCCAAAAGCGTCACCAGCTAATACTTCGCACAGCAACTCTAGTCCGTCCAAGATCGCATCCGACTTTAACGATATCAGGTGAAATTCGCCCACGCGATAGGGTCGATCGCCAGCAAACGCGGACCAAGCAGTACGGGGCACTCCTAAAAACTCCTTGTGGAATAAGGCACCGTCGCGGTCATCCGAAAGTGTACTCCTCTGAAAACCATGCCAATATAAACCTTCCCACGCATAGGAAGGGCAGCTGGCAAAGAGGGGACAGCTCCCCATGCGGTCAGCATCTAGGTGCGTCCACGGGAAACCAAACATGCCGGGATGGCTACGTTTAATAACATCTCGACTCACAAAGTCATCACGGAGCAATGAATAAAGAATACCATCACCAGCCCCAACCGAACCAAGCCCAGCAAAAAAATTGGCGTAGGCGGATTCGGGAATCAGCAAACCAAATTTAATCAGTGCTGGAGTGAATGTACCATTCGCATGAATTTGGCGACCGGGATACGCTCTCGGTGCCCCGTCTATGTAGGAGAAGCCCACATGGTGGAAGAAGTCCGGACGTTCGTCTCCCTGAAGATATACGAGAGAGCTTCCGCGTGCGCCCACACTCAGCGTTAAGGCCCCCCCCGTCAACATCGATTGCGCTGAAGAGGAAGCTGGATCGAGGTAGTACTTGAGTCTTAGTAGTTGGGCAGAGCTGTCAAGCATTTCTAAATCAGAAGATAGCATCATCGGCAATGTAGCCTGCCCCAGTTGTACGGCCTGATTCTTGAGGCTATTTACACGCCTGCCCTTGTGCAACTCTAGATACGGCAGCTCGGGGTCACCACCAGAATAGCTCATCACTAAGGCGTTACCGACAGCGCTGACTAGCCTGTTTGTGTATTCGTGAATATCAGTAAAGCTACTACAGTCCTCGATCTTCGCGCAAAAGAGCCCATCGCCCTCCCTGCAGTCAGCTACGGGTGGCTTACCTTCACAAGGCCAACCCTGAGTTATGCCAGTCGAATAGTTTCCGGTCGACAAAACCACATCGTCATCGACTAGCACATCGATAAATCCCCCTGGTGTGGCCTCCACCTTAATTCGCTTGCGAGCCTCTCTCAGCGCACTCTGGGTAAAAATACCACTGCTTCGAATCCCCTCTATAAGTTCTGTAGGATCACCATTCAAGCCTTGCCGACGAATTTTTCGAATGTCCCCACAAACTGTGGGAGCACGCGGCGGCGGAAGCGTACTCAAGGTATCAAAAAGTCCTAGGCCATCCTTGGGCCCCAATATATATGGCGTCGAACGTCGCCCAGTGCCGCTAACTATTCCAAATTCTTTCTCTAGGTACTCTAGGCAGACTTCCTCTGAACTAAGTGCTTTGATGTCCCCATTCTCGAGTTCTCTAATCGCGTCCGTTACGACGATAGGACACTTCTCCGACGCACAAATCTTGCCGTTGAGGCCCTTGGTCGCACAAATCGAAAAGTCAGCGTTGGGGTCGTCTGAGCCACCAAGATGGACGGTTGCAACTTTGTTAGAATTAGTGACGCAATCCGAGAGCTTCTCAAGTTCAGGGTCCCCTGAGAGAATCACTGCTAGATTGGCAATCCCCCTGCCTCCTATGCAAACATGGGGGATCTTTGCATTCTCACTTGAGAGAGGACAGGTTCCGAGGTCTCTAGCTCCTTCCTCCCCTGTGAGGCGTCCGAGCAGAAGACTAACGTCAGCAGCCGTACCACACACATTTTGGAATTCCTCCAGAGCACCAGCGATTGCCTGATCCCGCGCAGACTCAACTGAATCGACAGTGGTCTCAGCTCCCAAATACGCGTTAGCCAAGG
>Ga0256845_1002396_pt1 | contig 13606 bp, 17 predicted proteins | sample RiftiametaG_FD_189101 | JGI IMG/M metagenome (GOLD analysis project Ga0256845, IMG submission 189101) | Tube worm associated microbial communities from hydrothermal vent at the East Pacific Rise, Pacific Ocean - Riftia | ecosystem: Host-associated > Annelida > Integument > Unclassified ...
TGTGTGCTCTTTGTGGCTCAAATCCACCGCCCGGGCCAGCGAGATGCTTGGCACTTAGCGGTTCGTTTCCAAATGGAGTCCAGGTTGTAGGCATTTTACCCTCCTAACTAACAACGTCATATAATAAAGCCCCTTAAAGGCCTATAACCCCTTAAAAATTTCGAATATTATACCGTCTCTCCTCTACTAGGGCATTTTTAGAGAGAATAGACACTACACTTTCCCCTAAGTGGGGTTTTACGGTTCTTCCGCCTGAAAAGTCATCATAATAGGGCCGATTGTACTTATGTGCGGGTACAACCGCGTTATCATGTTCTGGGTACACATCGTACTGCCGATAGGCTGGTTTTAAAGCAACCTGTCTTTTCCGAGCCTTATAGGCCTTTCTTGCCAACCCAGCGGTAGTCAAAACTAGACCTGCGACAGCAATCTTTTTTACCGCTGATCGGGAATTAGTGTAGAAGTTTGAAGAAGCTCGATTTTGAACAGCTCTATTTCTTTGCGCCCATCTTTTTAGCTTGGTGTATGCCTGTTTCTGGGCATTTGTCGCTTTCGGAGACTGACTAATAGCGCGGAAATACGGTAGGGCAATATCATCCCGGGCAATTTTCTTAGTTACTCGGTTCCCTACCCTATGATGTCCGATCGCATTTAAAATGTCTTTATGCGGGGATAGGGAGACGACCCGTTGGGCCATCTCCCGCGCGTTCATCTCCTGGATAACAGACCGATAACTCATCCTCAGTACAAGACCTCGTCGAAATTGGTACCAGTGGTGGTAATAACGAGATCAACTTGAATGAACTCCGCCGATTTTACTGGCTTCAAGAAAATTTGAGCCCGCATTTCATTCCGGTCAATTACGTCAGGGGTATTCGTGGTTTCGTCACACTTCACACGAAAATCATATAGCCCCCGACGCTGCCTTACATCGTTTAAGAAAGGGGTTACTGCGTGACCAAACAACTTCCAGGTTTTGTCATCATTGGGCTCGAAAACCAAGTAACGAACTGCGGTGCTGATCGCCTTCTGAAGATAGAGCATTAGCCTCCGAACGTTTACTCTGTCGAGAGCCGATGGTTTGCGCTGTAGCGTCCTTTGGCCCCACACTACAATACCGTCCTGGGTGAACCTTTCAATCGGGTTTACGGCATTTCCGTCCCCATAGAGGAGGTCCATTTCCCCACGTGTCGGGTCATAGGCGATATCAACGCCGGAAATAACATGTCCCCGGTTCATACCCGCAGGTGCAAACCAAGACTCGGTTGACTGGTCGGTGTAGGCATATACCGCCAAAATGTGACCGCTCGGAGGTGTCCATACATACTGGCGATTATGGGCGTCATAGACTTTAACCCAAGGCCAGTACAACGCGGCATACGAGCTGTTGAAGGCTGCATGAACCCCTTCCCAGGTTCCCTGACCATTATGCCAATCGACGACTTCTGAGGGCCTCAAATCGCTTGGGGGGTCGATTATTGCCATACAGTCTCCGCGAGCCTCGCAAATGGCGATAAGCTCGGTTACTACTGAGGCCTCAGACCAGCCAGGAGCACACAGAAGATTTAAGTCTGTGGCTGAAGGAGAGGCCAAAAGATGTAATCCCGTGGGCTGTTGGAGCGTAGCATCCCATTCCAGCCCGATAATATCGGCGGCCTCGATATTCCCCGCGTCAGAATCTCCGCCCGCGAGGTAAATAGGGGTAGTATTCTCGTTCGGAACAAAAGAAGTAAGGGTACCTAGCTGCTCCGCGGTTACATAGTCTGAAACACCGTTTACCCTGGTTTCAAGGTCGTTGACTCCATCCGTCGGGTCATCTACGAGGTTCTCGTACCGCTCCACCGCTGACCCCTCATAATAGATCATAAGTTTATACGTCTTATTGACGGCGTCTGTGACGGAGAGGGTATAAGAGATACTATTCCCCCACTCGCCTTCTGTTACTGCGGTAAGAGTGTACGTATCGGTAGTCGTTAGGGGCGTATATGTCCCGGTGATATTGTCGGTACCAGTTTCAGGAGCTTCACCGGTATTAAATACGAGGTGGATTGCTCCTGTAGAGTAGTTGATTGTTGACAGGGCGGTATCAACCGCTGCAACAACAGCCCCGCCGGTTACTGCGACGCCGCTATCAAAGCCACCAGCACCATCATCCGAAATCAACACGGGCTCGGCGATAGTTGTTGGGGTTGTAGTAACCCCTAGCGTCCCGGGTTTCACGGGAACTGTAGCTAGCGTGAAATCAAAGATAAGGGTGCTGCCATCTCCGTCCCCGAGAGATTCGTCGGCCACCTCGTCTACGACTGCTACTAGGTTACCTGAGGCCTCCTCCGCTGCGGGACCAACCACCCGGACAAACCAGAGTTGACGACCCCGACGAAGATACTGGAGTGCTGCATATGCCTCAAAACCCACGGTACTATCCGGAGGACCAAATACTTCCGCAAACTGCTGTTGGTTGGTAATATAGGTTTTCTCGTTGGTTGGGCCTTTAGTTGACCGACCCACCATACCGACAATTGTCGTTGATAGAGCGGGAACATAAAGCGAGAGATCTACCTCACGAACGTATACTCCGGGAGAAACATAAACAGACACAACATACCTCCTACTATCTCGTTAGCCGTATTTACTCTTCTGTACTCGTAGGAATATCTTCTTTTTCTTCTTCGACGATATTCTCGTACTTCTTCCTTGCGGGTCTTCCTCTTTTTTTGGGGGTACCCTTCTTAATATTAAGCTTTTTCTTATCTTCTTTTTTCGAAGCCTCGGGCTCTGGGGCTATCTCAATAAAGGGGGTAAGTTTAATGATTTTCCAGGCCGCAAGGCGCTCTACATGAAAAGACATCTCGTCTTTGGCGATAGTAAACTCAATACCCTTTTTAATTGGCTTTTGGGTAAAGACTTTGGTCCCATCTTCCTTCTTCTTGAAGATGAAGACAGACCTCATGTCTTTTGACAATCCCACGATTTTATAGCGCATAAGAGATCCTCCTATATGTAATAAAGCCTATCTTATACTCCTCAAGGAACGTAATGCATTTTTTTGCATTCTCTTCGGGGCCAAATTACGGCCCCCGAAAGCCGGGTCCCTTTTTCGGTCAAAGTCGCCCTGTGAGGCGAAGGGCATACTAAAGCCTCCAATATTCCCTGACATGGTTGTTTCACTAATATGCTGGGAAATAAGACCGTCTATGTCTTTTTTCGTCAGCTCTTCTCTAATATGGAACATGGCCCTACCTTTTTCTCCCTCATTTCCGCGTGTAGCCGGACCAGGAAGCGTATTAATCCTCTTTTGAAATGCTTTTTGGTCAATACCGTCTCTCTTCTTACTTTCGGTCATACCCATTCTCCCCGGCTTAACGAGCCCCTTATTTGGGTAGTCGCGGACAAACCCTGTTTTTCCGAAACCACTACCGTGAATTGTCGTTTTCCATAGTTTTTCTGGTGAGGGGTAATGCCTCACCCCAGAGATACCTACTGTTCCGCGGATAATTCTGAACCCGTGGGGAGTTAAGTGCCTCATTCCCTGCCGTTTAGGTTTCCAAAATCTTAATGCCATAGTTTCACTTCCAAACAAGGACTTGATCTTTGTCCCCGGTTTCTTTAAACAGCTTTTTACTGGCCCGCTCTGTTTCCATGATGGCCATAATTTCTTGTGAACTTTCCTCGATTAGCTCAATCGTAACCTTTTGTACGGTGCGTACCCATTTATAGGGGAGTGGGATCCACCCCATCAAATTAAGTGTTGCGACCCCTCGAATTTCTCGTTGTTCTTCGCCGGTTTCTAGCGTAGAGGTGTTATTAAAAGACCCCTGAGGCTGAACATGGGTATTCTGAACTCCCCAGGGGTAGGGGTAGTGGACGTCGAGGGGAATTGTTGGCCGGTAAAAGTACCGTGCCCACTGCTCCATAACAGCGTTTAAATGCTGCTGCTCTAACACCCAAAAGTCAAACTGGTAAGAAAAAGTATAAGGTAGGGGGAAATTAGACTCCAGGGCCAGATTGAGGTCTGAAGAGTAAAGGATGTTCCTCTCCGAGGCGTATGTCCACCTCTGTTGGTCAAATTGCGTATCTATCCTGGAAACAGCGACAGAAGGATAAACTATCCTCTCTAGTTGTGTGGGATCGAATTCCCCCTCCCATGTAAGAGCTGTCTTATTTTCTGTTTGTGTATCATCCTCATTGACGTCAGGAACGGACCATTCACGACGGGGCGTAGCGAATACTTGAGGCATTCTTTTTTCTACTAGCCGTTTCGTTTCCTTGTCCCGTATAATTGTCCAAAAAGAAAAGTGATTCATTACTGCTGCATCATGAATATAGATACAGTCGTAGTTCTCTATACGCTCAGATTTAACAGAACGCCTATCGTCGTCAAATGTATCAGGCCTATAATGCTGCATTATCTGAACCCCATTTTTTGAAACTCTTTCTCTAAGTCAAATCGCATGCGCTGTTTTGCCCGGTACATCTTCGTTTTCCACAGATTCGTCGTCGGCCTCCAATGTGGACGGGCAGGCATCTTCTTCGTCCCAAATTCCAGCCACTTTGCCAAATCCTGGAGTGTATATTTCCCGGCGGGAGTGAGCGGGGTATTCGGTACCGCGACCTGCCATGAGCCGTCTAGTTGTTTTTCTGCGCGTATAGACCGTACGTACCGACCTGTGGCAATCAATATCCGGGAATCGAGCCCCAGCATCTTCTTCTTTTTAGCATACCCCGAGGATAGAGGTGCCCAGGTTATAATCTGCCTCTCGATGGTTTGTTTTAGATCGTCAGCAAACTCTTCAGCCAGTCGTTGATCCAACCCCTCTACTCCGAAATCCCCCCGAATAGTAGAGAGAGAAATATGTGGTTTACTTTTAGTACGTTTAAATACACCAACTTTTCGTATTGAGTCAACGACTTTGTTTTTTGTTATACCGAGAGATGTAAGTACCCCCATATCAATACCTCTTAAACTCTTCGTATTTCTCCGTTTTTGGGGTTCCAGAGCGTTTCCAGGGGACAATTACGGCCTGATACTCGTAAGGGTAGTATCGCTGGCCCATAGTGTACCCCCAGGGGTCCACCGTTATAATCTCCCATAGCATCCCCTGAACAGTTATTACATCCCCGTCGGTGGGAACATCAACTAACCTATTGAGACCGGCAGCTTCTACGGCGTCTTCAACGATCGATCGGCTAGCGTACATCCAAAGTTGGCGGTCGATTTGCTGCCCTTGTTTGTACAGATTCGCTAATCCGTTGTCCTCGACGTTTATATGGGCCTGGATATAAAAGTGTGGCTCATCGAGAATATCCCGGTTTATGTCCTCATGATAAAGGTTGTTCTCCGTTCCTGTCTTATAGTTGAGCTTATACACCCCCACCTCGTACATATATAGGCGGTACATCTCCGTATTGATGCCTTCAAGGAAACTACGATCGCCTTCGCAGGTGAATAGCGGAGACATGGTATTAACCTATGGTCGGCACATAATACGGGGAAATCCGCATTAATTCGTCAGTATACTTATCTTCGTTCGCGGAGCCCCTCTCTCGGTGGTATTCCCCATCAAGTTGGACAGTTCCCCCAGCACCAGGAACCCCCCCGTATTTACTGCGGATTAGCCCCAGCAAATATTGTGACTTCGCTAGAGTGAGGTTTAGAAAAAGCTGGTGATAATTGACAGGTATATTTGTCTGATCTTCATAAGGCATCCCCCACAAGATAGAAACCTTAAACTCCCCAGGAACCTGTAGAAATATCCGATAGTCGTCAAGGACCACATAGCCCTCTTCAGCCCCAAATTCTTTACCAATAATTTCAATCCAGTGTCTCGTGAGATCATATAATTGCACATCAATCCCAGACATAGCACCAGAAGATAGAAAGTAAAATGGGTCATAAAGCAGGCTTCCTTCTAAAGAGTTATAGTCCAAGTGTTCCATACGCACAAAATCGACATCAAGTACTCCCAGGGTACCCTCTGGGGGGTCTACCAGGTGGTGTCCTCGGCTATAGCTTCCCGAAATGTACTCTTCGCGTGGTCGATACTTTTGGAATAACTCTAAAGTATCAGAAACAGCGTCTTCAATCTGGATATCATCGAGTTCCACGCATAGCGTGGGCTCGCCCAACTTTCGGCGAACCCACTGTGTTATGTACGACAGGGTAAATTCAGAGGCCGCAGGCATATACTACTCCTTTTTGTCAAACCCGTAGTATTTCCACACGAGGGGAAATATTTCACCCTTTGTAGCCTTTTCGACATCGAGGTATAGCATGTCCTCCAGTAGTGCCTCATTTTCTGGAGCTCCGGCATTACGTATGCCAATAAACCTTGTTTTAAGGTCCGAAGCCCCCTCCTTCCGTAAAGAACTGCGGCTTATGGGTGGTTTTGGTGCTTCGATGGGTATTTTGGGGGTGTCTTCCTCCCCGGAGTCGAAATCTTCCTCCCCGGAACCAAAGTCCTCGGCACCTTCGTTGTTCATTTCCGCGATTGGTCCGACATCCTCGTCATCTATTTTCACACCCTCTTTGACTGTTAAGAAAGCGCTTAAGGCTACGTCAGTGGTTACCTCTAGCTTCCTATTTTCTCTAGTAATCTCATAGGGATTAACAAAATCCGCCGATGTCTCGGTCATAAAGGGGGTCCGTTCCAGTCTCTTAGTTTTCGGCACTCTTCCGAAAGTGGACATCATCGGGAGACCGCCCGTTGGATCTTTTGTAAGAAGCTGTGTCTGCGCTCTAAACGTATGGCGTACTTTGCGGGAGTCGTCTGCAGGTAGAGGCTTAAGCCACTTGGGGTTGATATGCTTCGAGATGAATTCTCGTGTTCCTATAATTACGTCACCGTTATATACCGGAAATGAAATCCCTCGTGTTGAGACGTTTGTAGGATTTTTACCGAAGTAAAGAAATTTTTCCATTAGTTTCCTCCAATTTGTGTATGCTTTTAGGCATACTCGATTACACTGTTAGTTGTCAACCCCGCGATACCGATGCTTTTGGTAAGCTTATTGAATTGACATTCCACCTTTCCTTGAGTCTCGGTACTTTCGCCCACCCCGCTCAAAGGTTCTTCCAGATTTTGTTAAAAGTTTTATTCCAGGCTTTTTTACTCCAGGCTCTTGCCACTTTCTTTTTATTCCACCACTAAAATCCATAAGTCCTCCTGGGATTGGTACTGGAACAAAATACCGTCGATTTTACCCATGAATCGCATCATATTCCTGTTCATAACGACCTTGATCCTGCCTTTTCTTCAAAAACTTTTTAAATCTACTTTCAACCGAAGAAGCTATAAGCTCTTCCCTTTCTTCCAGAGTTGACATTTTCCTCCGTACTATTGTCACTACTAAATAAAGCGGAATTGACCAAAACTATTCCAAAAGAGAAAACCCCCATTACTGGGGGTAAAAGACCCAAGAGGAGATAGCTTCTTTGAGAGGCTTCCTGGGTTACCGTTTACTTAGTATACCCCCTCTTAATATTTCTCATATCTTTATGCCACATAGCTCTTGCTTCTGGAGAAGCATGTTTCGCCAAACGTCGTAGAGATCGACGGCCCCTTCGTCGTTGTTGCATGGTATTTAACTTTCCTCGTGCAAGAGGGTCTATATTTCGGATATCCTGGGTGTTAGGTAGCCGCTTATCTGACGAATTGCTGTGCATTTCCTGCCTTGAGTCTTCCCAATCATGGTCCCAATACATCTGGGGGTAACCTGAAGAACCTGTTCGCCTACTCTCCATAATAATCGCTTCAATAAGATCTTCTCGTGTGTACATTCTTCCTCCTGAAATTGGTCTCAGCAATTAATAAAGCAAAACCCTCCGAAAGGAGGGTTAACAATCTACCAAGCCATTATTTACGTCCAATAGGAGCGGTAAACTTGGTGTGTTATTCTATGTACTCTTTTATAGTATCTTCTCGCATTAAAGACGAAACCTCTGTTGTCCCCAGCCACTCCATATAGGGGTAGGGAGCAAATCCCGTAAAACACCCGTCTGCATCAAAGGTAGCAACACCGTCCATAACAACCCAAGTCTCTCCATACACCACGATAATTGAGGTAATATCTGGGGTTTGCAGCATATACGCCCCTAAGTCATCACTCCACAAATACACATCTTCTCCTGTTCCCGGGAAACACAACACCCCGTCATAATAAGCGGCCGATCGGGAGAAGGTAAGAATCGTCGGCGAATAGCTATAGGACTCGACGGAGGCCTCAAAAGCTAAACCCGCAGGAAAGGGCATAGACCAGGGTTGCTCAAAAACCGAAATGAAAAATGGGATAGTTGCGCTCCCATCAAAATTGTCACCCCCGAAGGTTACGGCCTCTTGTGCAAACACGATGCTGGAAAGCGAAACACACACAAAAATCAAAAGTACGAACAAAACTTTTCTCATGTTACCTCCCTGAGACTTAAGCTCTCGTATAATAAAGGGGAGCTCCACTAGAACACTTGGGGATACTCCAGCCCCCGTGCAAAATTACACCCTATTGTCCGTTATAAAAGATAATAAAGCCCCCATAAGGGGGCTTTAAAAAGACATTACACCCTAGGTTAACTAGTGATGTAGGTAACCTCGCCGGTGACGTAGTAATCGCCGTTAATACTCTTAACACCGTACTGGGACATCATCCCCTTACGGTTGAGCATGTCGTCGAGGACATATGTCGGGGTGGTATAGAGCGGAACATAGGGGGCAAACACATACCCGGCTTCGAGGAAGCTAGTTCCCTTCCAACCGATGAGGAAAGTGTCGGCGTCCAGATATGGGTCCTTATAGATGCTCCAACGACCCTGGAGAGTGCCGATGAAGACCACACCATTACCAGCGACAGCTTGTGGGCGGAATCCGTAGAGAGACTCTACGACGTTGGCCACGTTGGTACCACAGACCACAAAGTTACCGGTCCCCCGACGAGTTGCTCGAAAGATTAGGTTCGAGCCTTCAATGAGGGCGTCAATAAAGGTCTGCTTATGGTCGTTATAGCTAACTGCAGCAGGTGCGGGCTTGTTCCAAGTAATGGAACCGGCGGAAGCGATAGTGAACAGGTCTGTGATAATCCGGCGGTCGATGTCCCAGCGGATCTTCTCAGAGAGCATAGCAACCAGCTCGGACTCGGCATCCATGCCGTGGATTGCCTTGAGGTTGGTGGCGGCTTCGACAGACCAACGAGCCCGGAGTTTGTGGGGGATCGCCCGCACAGGCACGCTCGACAGGTTGATATCGATGATGGGGATCTGGTCACTACCTTCTGAGTTGTAGTAGTAAGTCCCCGAGATCGGAACACCATTGGCGGGATCCGTATCATAAGTGATACTGAATGCGCCCGTGGCGTAATTAATAGTACCGGAACCAACACCAGTACCCGAAAGACCACCAATACCGTTGTCCGTTGCGACAACCGAACCAGCAGTAATTGTTACGGTACCAGCGCGAGCACTCTTAAACTGGAAGGTTCCAGTAAAAGTATCCTCAGAACCGGTACCAGTGCCAAGGGTCTCTCCGTCGACTAACTCCGAGGAGTACTGGTCGTCGTTGAGGTGGCCCTTACGCGCTGAAAACATAGTATCACCGGCAGAAACACTACCCTTATTGGTGCCATATACAGCATCAAGATAGAATACCAGCGAGGTTGGCCCGGTCATAGGCTGAACGGAAACAATGTCCTTGGCAATCAAGTTGGGAAACACGGCTCGGACGATGGGGAAGACGAATTTTTCGAAAGAACCAATATTTTGGATCTTTACATCTTCGTCCATCATACCGATGTAACGTGCTTCGTTTTCAAGCAGAAAGGCAGTTAGGTGGCGGGATGACTCGTCTTCAATAGATTCAACGAGAGGACGCCACTTGCCTTCCGCGAGACCCCGGGCTCGGCCCTGGAGAGCGGAATAATCTTCGGTCATAAGCATCTTTGTGTCCTCCTTTCCTTAGTTAAGGTTTAGTTTACCGACAGCTTCTTCTGCAAGCTGCACGTAACGTGACATGGTATCCGACGCATGATTATCGGCGGCTCCATGGAGCAAAAGTTCCGGGTCATAGTCTTCGTTGACGTCGTCATAGGAAGCGTCATTTGAGCCGTCCATCTTTGACTCGATAGTAGAGATATAGGACTCTAAAAGAGCATCAGCCTTGTCTTCACCGCCAACAGCTTCTTGGAGCATCTGGAAGCGGCTAACCGTTTCCTGGATGATGCCAAGGGCTGTCTCGTATTTGAGTGCTAGACTATTGTCTGCCTCTTCTAGCGTTTCTGAGAGCTGAGCAATAACTTCGCCCGCCTCTTCCAGCTGAGCTTCCAAATTCTGAGCATATTCGATGGCGTCATAAAGATCCATGGGCTCATCTGAGTCTTCACCCTCGTGTAGGTCACTTTCGCTGAGGACTCCCTGATCTAGCGCTAGATTAATAAGTTCTTCATCTGACATCTCGTTGAGAGCCTCGGCTAGTTCCTGCTCTTCAGAAGGAATAACGCCTGCCTCTTCGGCGATACCGATGAGTTCCTCGTCGGAAAGCCCTGAAAGCTCTTCTGCAAGAGCCTGGGCTTTCGTCTTACTTTCCTGTTCTGCTCCAAACGCGGCCTCTTCTAGCCGATCTTGGATAAACTGGAGCCGATTCATATTTACCTCCTCGTATATATCTTCCGGGTCCTGTACTAAGTACGTTTTTGCTTCGTCTAGCCGAGTTAACAAACCAGACACTAATGCTTTTTCTTCGGGGTTATCAACGGTGTTAGCTAGGATCTCGTGCTCTAAAAGAAAAATATCCTGTCGGGCATGAGGAATATCCTCCTCGTGAATCCCAGAAGCGATAGCATTACATAGTTCAGTAACACGCTCGTAGATCCCGGAATCCTGTTCTTCCTCGTTTAAAAGTTCACTAAGATCGATCGTGTCCAAAAGAGCATCGAAGTCACTCGTGGCTATAGCTGAGGGATCATCAGAGATGTTGGTTAGCCCCGAAATTTCCTCTTTTCCCTCTAAATAGCGACTTTTTCTTGAAGAATTTCCTGGGGTCGGAAGCGCCCCGGGAGTAGAAGGCCTTGCTACAAAATCGAAAGTGGACAGTTTATAGTCCTCGGAAACAACACCATTACTGACACTCCCTGATCCTCGGGAGCTAATTCCAACTTGCGCCCCCGATTCAAATAGTGCCTTCAGAATCTGCCCATTTGGGGTGGGTAGAAGCTCAGCTGCTCCAGTTACTGTTCCGTCACTTTCTAAGTGTAGTCCCGTAATAATATGGGAGACACGCTTAAGGCTCGTTTTACCATCTGAGTTTCCTGTCCAGAAGGATTTCCCATTTTGCTCCATATAGAAGTTTCCGTGGGTTGTCTCAAGACAGAAGATCCGACCATCATGGTGGTTTTCTGTAATGGTCAGAAATCGGTTGTCTAGCCAAATGTTTTTTGTTCTGGAAATCGTTAATTGCCATAAAGGAGATCTATTCTCCTCTAGAATAGTTCTTCCTTCGATAACACGATCACCTACCTGCTCTACCTTTTTAATAGAGCCGCATCCACCAGATCTAACCACGCATTCATGAAGATCTCGTATGAGCCTTTCAGATACGGAAAAAACATCTTGTCGGGTATTAGTTACAATACCCTCTCGGATATCTTCCACTAAGACTTCTTTATTAGTCTTTTCTTCTGGGATCATATGAGCATGATTTATGCGCCCATCTCCGATAGTAAACCAAAAAATTAATTCATTAAGACAATCTGAACTCAGTTGTTTAACCTCGGGGGGGATATACTTAGTATATACATCTCCTAGGTTCTTTAGGTAAAAATAAAGCCTAGCGTCATGCGCGGAAAATCCAGACGGAGTTTCTCGCCATTCTATTTCGTTAGGAAAGTTGTCAAGTATTTCACGCTTAATATACTCGCGTGACCATGCGTTCTTTTGACATACCTCGACCTTATAATTGTCAGCTCTTTCGGGGGTACAATACCCCTCCGCCAGATAAATTCCCATAAAAGCGGCAAATACTTTTACATCAAGAACTAAATCTTGAGATACATCGTTTTTATGTGCTTTTAGTCTGGGAACCGTTACCCCCGGAATTGAGAACAAGTCTGAACTCGGGGTATTCCACATAGCAGTTTTTGGAATCGCGCTATGTCGGAATTTACTGGGGTTATCGACAATACTTTGAAGTGTCGTATATCTTTCGATATTCTTCTCTTCACGATAGGTATATACAAATTTGTGCGCTGGAGTAAATGTGGTATCAATACTCCTACCTTTAACGTTAAAGACCGGACCAGAATATTCCTGGTCAATAATCTTATCCACTTCGGATAGGGTTGCAATACCGTTTTTACGTGACCATACTTTGTCTCCCCTCTTAACATCGGCAAACGGCTTCCATCCATTTTCTGTAAGAACTCTAAAGTCCGAGTCTGTCAGACAAGGATGGTCTAATTCGCCGAACATAGCGCGGCTATTAAGAGCTTCTTGAACACGAGATTCACGTAGCTCTTTTTCCCATAAAGACCGGGGGTACACCCTTTTATTCGCGTTTGGAACGTCTGACCGTTGAAAGACCCCTTCTACACGCATACGCCCACTAGCAGATTCTGTGATCTGATAAGTAAAGGGCATAACGTCTACGATGTCTTGTGGCATCTAAGGTCTCCTTTTAGCCTAAAAGTAGGTGGTTGACCATTCCCCTGTTTTCATTGCTTGTTCATCTACACGTATTTGGTTCTTTTCACTAGTACGAGCGTGGAAAAATAGTGCCCATTTGAAGGACCCTAAAAGGTGTTCTAAGATTCCCCAGTCGTCTTCGTCTATATTGAGTTCTCTACGTAATAGCTCTAATTGTTTTGCGGAGGCATCGTTATAGATGTCATACCATTGTGCGGGCTCTTCCATGTTTCCATCCGGGTAGTGAGAAACATGAATTTCAGAAGAGTGTACTTTACCCCACTGACCTTCCGTTTCTAAATAAAAGCGGGTAATAGATCTACCAAGCTTTATTTCCGGGTGGATAACTCTCTTCATCAGGAGTTACCTTAAGGAACCATGGCCCAGATAGCCTTGTACTGAGCATCTGCAGCAGATAGGGCGGCGATAAGCGCGGCTAGCGCGGTATCAAAAGCGGCCTCTTCACCAGCGTTAACTACGGTTTCGGGGTAGAGCCCGTCTTCCTTGATAGACTGAAGAGCCTGCATACCGGCAAAGACCTGCCAGTAGGACAGTTGAAGTGCGCGTTCTGCCTGATCCGTACCGATCCGTAGATCGATAACGTCCGGAAGTCCAGGTAGAGTCATATTCGGATAAGTCATCTGTATTCCTCCTTATGAAATAGTTTTCAAATGGACACCTAATAAGGTCTTATAGGGCGGAATACAGGAAATCTATACTGGTTTTTCAGTGTTTTGTTCGATATCTTTAAGAATCTTAAGGGGTATAGGGCTTTTTTCTACAGAAAGGCTACCCATATCTACCGGAAGGTTTCTTATCCTTCCTGCGTGTACATACTCTAGTATGTCTTTTATTGGCAGGTCCCAAGAGTACAGAACGACTTCTTTGCAGGCGATATTCTTAACATTCGATAAATACCAGGAAGCTAGTGCATCTTTTTTAAATAGG
>Ga0256845_1002397_pt1 | contig 13603 bp, 9 predicted proteins | sample RiftiametaG_FD_189101 | JGI IMG/M metagenome (GOLD analysis project Ga0256845, IMG submission 189101) | Tube worm associated microbial communities from hydrothermal vent at the East Pacific Rise, Pacific Ocean - Riftia | ecosystem: Host-associated > Annelida > Integument > Unclassified ...
TGCTCAATTTTAGTGACATATGGTAGTGAAATAGCAATCGAGTTTGTATATATTCCTGCAATCCCTGAAGGAGTTGTTGACGAAAAATTAAACAATTAATTATAGTCCCTTATAAAAAGTAAGTTGATAATAACGCATAAAAAAGCACCACAGCTGTCTAGAATATGAAAAATGAGTTTTTTTGATGTTTTGACAACCGAAGTTCAGAAAGTGAGTTTCCTGTTGTTATTGTTGACCATAGCTCGTATGGAATGGAATCTGACCTGAATTATAAATGGGGAAATTTTATAGATTGAATTGACAGAACAATGGAAGATGAATATTAAAAAACTGTGTACAACAATTTCTGAAAACGGCATAATTCTTGATAAACTCTCCAAAACATTTTAATCTCTAAAATAATACTAATATGAAAAAAATATTTTTGACTTTAATTTTTTGCGGACTAACTTTTATCGCAAAATCTCAAACTACAAGTGTAGAAAAATCTACTAACGGAATACAAATTGGAGTATTAGGGGTTTGGTTTCATAACGAAACGAAACTATCCCAACAAATAGCATTACGAAGTGAATTAGGACTTGACAGTGGGATTTTTGGCGGAAGTATTTACGATAGAACAGGATTTTTAATGACACCTGTAATTACATTAGAACCACGATGGTATTACAATTTAGATAAACGAGTGTCAAAATCACGAAATATTGCTGGAAATAGCGCTAATTTTATTTCAATTAAAACAAGTTACCATCCTGACTGGTTTGTAATTTCAAATTACGATAATTTAAAAGTTGTAAATCAAGTTTCAATAGTCCCTACTTGGGGAATAAAAAGAAATATTGGAAACCACTTTACATACGAGACTGGTATTGGAATTGGCTACAGATATATTTTCGCTAAAAGTGCTGGGTATTTGAAAAATGAAAGTGAAGTAGCGCTAAATTTGCATTTACGAATTGGCTACAGATTTTAAAATCTGTAAAAAACGCTTTCTTTAAAAAGATATTTGAAATGCTTTGTTAACATATTATAATTACAAAATTTAGATTTGAGCTATATGGATGCGTGCGTTAGGGATAGAAGCGGCATCCTTTTTAAAAGGACTTACATGTAGTTTGTTATGATACGAAATTAACAGATTGCCACGTCCTTTGTCCTCGCAATGCCATTATTAAAAAGATATAGCGAATAGCCCGACCCTTGGGTAACGCCCATAAAAAAAGCAACCCAAAATAGGTTGCTCTTCATTATTTTAAACGCTTAAAGTTTATTTAGCTTCTGCGTAACGTCTTTCTACTTCGTTCCAATTAATGACATTAAAAAATGCATTTATATAATCTGGACGTCGGTTTTGATAGTTTAAATAATAGGCGTGTTCCCAAACATCTATTCCTAAAATTGGTGTGCCACCACAGCCAACTCCTGGCATTAATGAATTGTCTTGATTTGGTGAAGAGCAGACTTCTACTTTACCGCCTTTGTGCACGCATAACCATGCCCAACCTGAGCCAAAACGTGTTGCTGCTGCTTTACTAAATGCGTCTTTAAAATCGTCGACTGAACCATAAGCGGCTTCAATAGCATCTCTTAATTCGCCTGTTAAATAGCCTTTATCTTCAGGATTCATTACACTCCAAAATAAAGAGTGGTTGTAAAATCCGCCTCCATTATTTCGTACTGCGCCGTTATCCATATCTAAATTTTCAAGAATATCTTCAATAGATTTTCCTTCTAAATCTGTTCCTGCAATAGCGTTATTTAAATTGTTTGTATATCCTTGGTGATGTTTTGAATGGTGTATTTCCATTGTGCGTGCGTCTATATGAGGCTCTAAAGCATCATACGCATATCCTAATTCTGGTAATTCGAAAGCCATAATTTAGTGTTTTTATAATATTAGTGTTTAATTTCTTTTCAAATTTACACATAAAACGCTTCAATTAAAAATAATTAATTGCTATCAAACCATTGATAGTTTCTATCTTGTATGCAAATTACAATTCGTGCAACAAACCCATTCTTTTACTATTTATAATGCATCGGCTGGTAGCGGAAAAACCTTTACGCTTGTAAAAGAATATTTGAAAATTTTATTTCAATCTAATAATCAATATCAATTCAAAAACATTTTAGCACTCACATTTACCAATAAAGCGGTTGCTGAAATGAAAGAGCGCATTATCGAAACCCTAAAACAATTTTCTGATAAAGAAATTTTAGAAACGCCAAATAATATGTTTACTACTATTTGTGATGAGTTGGAAATGGAATCTGAATTGCTTCATAGTAAATCACAAAAATTACTAAGTTCTATTATCTATAATTATGCTGCTTTTGATATTTCTACTATTGATGGGTTTACTCATAAATTAATACGAACTTTTGCCTACGATTTAAAATTGCCTTTAAATTTTGAAGTGGAACTCGACCAAGACATGTTGCTTAACGAAGCTGTTGATAGTCTTATTTCTAAAGCTGGAACAGATAAAGAATTAACCAAGATTTTAGTAGATTTTGCTATTGAAAAGGCTGATGATGATAAGAGTTGGGATGTGTCTTTCGATTTTAATAAGATTGCAAAACTACTGATTAATGAAAATGATATTCCGTTTATTGAAACGTTAAAGCATAAAACAATAGATGATTTTAAAACGCTAAAAGCACAATTAAAAAAGGAGTTTGAAGCATTAGAATTAAGTATTGTTGAGAAAGCAGAAAACACATTAATTTTAATTGATGAAGCTAGTTTAGAGGTCAACGATTTTTCGTCAAGTTATTTACCTAAACATTTTAAAAACTTAGCTAACAAAAAGTTTAATGTAAACTTTGAAGCTGGTTGGCAAGTGGATATTGAAAGTAAAACATTGTATCCTAAACGGGTTACAGATGATGTAGCTTCAATAATAAATGAAATTCAGCCGCAATTAGCTACTGCTTTTTACGAAACTAAACAAGCCGTTTTTCATCAAAAATTCTTAAAAGGATTTTATAAAAACATAACGCCACTTTCGGTTTTAAATGCGATTAATACCGAATTAATAACGCTTAAAATTGACCAGAACAAAATGCTGATTTCGGAATTTAATTCCATTATTAGTAAAGAGATAAAAAACCAACCAACTCCTTTTATTTACGAGCGCATTGGTGAGAAATTCAATCATTATTTTATTGACGAGTTTCAAGATACATCGGTAATGCAATGGGATAATTTAATCCCGTTATTAGGTAATTCGCTTTCTTCGGAAACTGGAAGCGCCATGTTAGTTGGCGATGCTAAACAGGCTATTTACCGTTGGCGTGGTGGAAAAGCAGAGCAGTTTATTGATTTGTTTAATGATGGGAATCCGTTTTTTGCAGAAAAGCATTTAGAAACACTTCCAACAAATTACAGGAGTTTTAAAGAAATTATCAATTTTAATAATGGCTTTTTTAAATTTTTAGGAAGCTTTATTTTTAGCAATGAGGATTATAAAACACTTTATGAAAATGCAAATCAAAACACATTTCAAGAAGAAAGTGGTTATGTTAATTTTTCATTTTTAGAAATTGAAAAAGATGATAATAGAGATGAATTGTTTTCGGAAAACGTATTAAAAACGCTTAATACTTGTTTAGAAAATGGTTACACTTTAAAAGATATTTGTATTCTAGTAAGAAAGAAAAAAGAAGGTGTTGCTATTGCGAATTATTTAAGTAAGCATGAAATTTCTATAGTTTCTTCTGAAACGTTATTAATTCAAAATTCACCTGAAGTTGTTTTTGTAAATAATATATTGGCTCTTTTAATTCAGCCAAAAAATAACGACGTAAAAATTGCTGTTTTAAATTATTTAGCATCTCTATTTCGTGTTGATAGCAAGCACGAATTCTTTACAAAGCATATAAATACTTCGTTATCTCAATTATTTGAAAGCTTCGAAGCGTTTAATCTTTATTTAAATAGTAATGCTTTATTGCAACTTCCGCTTTATGATTTAGCCGAAACTATTGTTAGGGAATTTAATTTGGTTAAAACATCTAATGCTTATGTTCAGTTTTACTTAGATATTGTTTTAGATTTTTCACAAAAAAAAGGCTCTGATATTTCTGGGTTTTTAGAATATTTTGAAAAGAAAAAAGAAAGCTTAAGTATTGTGTCTCCTAAAGGGCAAAATGCTGTTCAAATTATGACTATTCATAAATCTAAAGGTTTAGAATTTCCTGTGGTTATATTTCCTTTTGCCGATTTAGATATTTATGCAGAACGAGAACCTAAAGAGTGGTTTACACTAGATAAAGAAAAATACAATGGCTTTTCGCATGCTTTATTAAACTATAATAAAAATTTTGAAAATTATGGTGATGAGGGTTTGCGTATCTATAACAATCATAAATCGGAGCAAGAATTAGATAATATTAATTTGCTGTATGTAACATTAACGCGTACTATTGAACAATTGTATGTGATTTCGAAAAAAGATGTTTCATCTAAAGGAATCGTTAATACTAAAAAATATTCAGGTTTGTTTATAGAATATTTAAAACACCTAAATATTTGGAACGATACACAATTAAACTACTCTTTTGGAAATTCAAAAAGGACTACTGAAAGTGTGTCTGAGACTAAAGAAACCAATATTCAACAAGAATTTATATCAACATCCAAAGAAGCTCATAATATAAACATTGTAACAAGTTCGGGCTATTTATGGGATACTTCTCAGCAAGAAGCTATCGAGAAAGGAAATCTTATTCATAATATCATGTCAAAAATTAAAACTAGGGATGATATTAATTTTGTGATAACCGATTTTATTACTGCTTCTATAATTAATATAGAACAAGCTTCCATTTTAAAAGAAATAGTAAAACAAATTGTAAACCATCCAAAACTTCAAGAATATTACACCTCAAATTACACCATATATAATGAAAGAGATATTATCACTAAAGATGGTATTATATTAAGACCCGATAGAGTTGTAGTCAATTCAGAAAATCAAACAATAATTATTGATTATAAAACTGGAGTTGCAGATAAAAAGCATAGCCAACAATTACAGTCTTACCAAGATATTTTAGAAGACATGCAGCTAAAAGTTAAAAAGAAAATTCTTGTTTATATTAATGAACATATAGAAGTAAAAGAAGTCTAGTTTTACTAAAAACTAGCTTTATAAAGTATATATTCACATGTTTAAGCTTCTTTTTGCTTTATATTCAGTAGAAAAGCAAAAATTTGTATACAACCATAAATAACTTAGTTGAAAAATGTATTTAGACAAGGCTATTGTTACATTTATTATGCTTAGAAAAGCATTAAATTTTATCTAAAATCGTTCTGAACAATCGATGAATAAAAGGAATCTGGAATATTTTTATATATTTGTCTTTGTTAATAAATTTTAACAACTTACTTTTGTTTACAATTAACACTTAAAAATTAAACTTTTGAATATGAAAAATCTTAGCAGATTATTGTTCGCTATGTTGCTTGTACTTGGTTATAGCAATGCTAATGCGCAAGACGAAAACAACCCATGGCAAATTACCATTGGGGTAAACGCAGTTGACTTCTTTCCTACTGGAGAAGACGCTCCACTAGGAGATACTTTTAGTGAATTCTTTAGTATAAAGGATCACTGGAATATTTTACCTTCTATATCGACTATCTCTGTATCTAAATATTTAGGTGACAATTTCTCTTTTGGAGTAGCTGGATCTTTAAATAAAATTGACAAATGGGGAGATGCATCAGTAGACGATTTATCTTACTATGGTCTAGATGGTACTATTAAGTATAGTCTTGATGAATTACTTAATTCAAAAACTGTTGAGCCTTATTTAGGTGTTGGTGGTGGTTATACTTGGGTTGACGAAGTTGGTGCTGGAACAGTAAACGGAACTTTAGGTTTCAACTTCTGGTTCAATGAAAATGTTGGTTTAACTCTTCAAACATCATATAAACATGCTTTTGAAGATTACTTAAGCACTCATTTCCAACATACAGCTGGTCTTTCTATCAAATTTGGTGGAACTGATACTGACGGTGACGGAATATACGATAAAGATGATGCTTGTCCAGATGTTGCTGGCTTAGAAGCATTCAACGGTTGCCCTGATACTGACGGTGATGGGATTGAAGATAGCAAAGATTCTTGTCCTAACGAAGCTGGTTTAGCTGAACTTAACGGTTGTCCTGATAGTGATGGTGATGGCGTTGCTGATAAAGATGATAACTGTCCTACAGTTGCAGGTTTAAAAGCTTTAGCTGGTTGTCCTGATGCTGATGGTGATGGTGTAACAGATGCAGATGATAAATGTGTAGATGTTGCTGGTCCTGCGGCTAACAAAGGTTGCCCTTGGCCAGATGCTGATGGTGATGGTGTTTTAGATAAAGATGATAACTGTCCAGATGTTAAAGGTACTGTTGCAAACAACGGTTGCCCAGAAGTAAGTGAAGCTGTTCAAGCCACTCTTAACGAATATGCAAAAACTATCTTATTTGATACAGGAAGATCTACTATTAAAACACAATCTGAAGCTGTTTTAGGAGATATTATTGCTATATTAAAAGAGTATAGTACTGCAACATTTACTGTTGAAGGACATACTGATAGTACTGGTAGAAATTCTACAAACCAAAAATTATCTGAGTCTAGAGCAAATGCTGTAAAAGATTTCTTAACTGCTAATGGAATTGGTAGTGCAAGGTTATCTGCAGTTGGTCATGGTGAAGCTAATCCTATTGATAGTAATACTACAAGAGCTGGTAGAGCTAACAACAGAAGAGTTGAAATCAACTTAGTAAAAAAATAAGAAAACTATTTTTAGTTTTAAAAAATAAGTTTTAGAAAACGCTTCGGATATCCGAAGCGTTTTTTATTTTTATAGAATGGCTACATTCATTTTTGATGTTCTAAAAGATTTACAAAATAACAATGCAAATCTTTCAAAATTAACTTTTGTTCTACCTAGCAAAAGAGCTGGGTTATTTTTAAAACACCAGCTTTATAAAGTTACCAAACAAACCATTTTCTCCCCCACTATTATTAGTATTGAAGAGTTTGTAGAAGAATTATCTCGGCTTAAAACAATTTCAAATACAGAATTACTTTTTGAATTTTATAACACTTACACGCAATTAACTAAAAAAGAAAACCTCGATTCTTTTGAATTATTTTCCAAATGGGCACAAATATTACTTCAAGATTTTAATGAAATTGACCGTTACTTAATTCCTCAAAATAAAATTTTTAGTTATTTAAGTGCCATTCAAGATTTAAAACATTGGTCGTTAGAAGAACATAAAACCGATTTTGTTAAAAATTATTTATCCTTTTGGTATAAACTTCATAATTATTACACACATTTTACTGAGCAACTTTTAAATAAAAAAATAGGATACCAAGGTTTAATTTATAGAGAAGCTGTTCAAAATCTAGAATCTTATATTCAAACCAATTCTGAAAAACAACATGTTTTTTTAGGGTTTAATGCACTTAATACTTCTGAGGAAACCATTATACAAGAATTGCTTCAAAACGATTTAGCGAAGGTTTATTGGGATATTGATGCTGTTTTTTTTAACAATCAAAAACATGATGCTGCTTTATTTACAAGACAGCATAAATCAAATTGGGCATTTTTTAAAAACAAGCCTTTTAATTGGATAACAGAAAACTATTCAAAAGACAAAAATATTTCAATTTATGGTATTCCAAAAAATATTGGACAAGCAAAATATATAGGTTCTCTTCTAAAGAGTTTGAAGAAAGAAAACCAAACATTGCAAAACACAGCAGTCGTTTTAGGTGATGAGAACTTGTTAATTCCAGTATTAAACTCTTTGCCTTCAAGTATTGAAGCATTGAATATTACTATGGGGTTTCCTTTAAAATCCATCCCACTTGCTTCACTTTTTGAAGCTTTATTTCATATTCATAAAAATCCAACAAAAACATTTTACTATAAGGATGTTATAAATATATTATCGCATCAATTTATAAGACCTTTATTTAATGTTGAAAATATTGATTATGCTTCCAAAATAATTGAAACCATTAACAACAACAACCTTATTTATTTAACAACAGAACGCTTAAAACAAATTGCTAAAAAATCGAATAAAACTATTGATCTATTATTTTCTAATTGGGATAAATCTGTTAACCTTGTTTTAAAAAATTGCTCAGAATTAATATTGATAATTAAAGATTACTTAGACGAGAGCAAAACGTCTAATTTACTTTCATTAGAATATTTATTCCGTTTTAATGAGCTCTTTAATGAGTTGTCGCATTTAAATTTGGAGTATCATCATATAAAAGATAATTCAACCTTATTTGGAATTTACAAAGAATTATTAAGTTCAGAAACACTTGATTTTAAAGGCGAACCTTTACAAGGTTTGCAAATTATGGGTATGTTAGAATCTCGAGTTTTAGATTTTGAAACCGTTATCATTTCATCTGTTAATGAAGGCGTACTACCATCAGGGAAAAGTAATAATTCCTTTATTCCATTTGATGTTAAGTTAGAAAAGAGACTGCCTACATATAAAGAAAAAGATGCTGTTTATACTTATCACTTTTATCGATTATTACAACGCGCAAAAAATATTTACATTTTATACAATACAGAAGCTGACGCCTTAATTGGTGGCGAAAAAAGTAGATTTATTACACAGCTTGAATTAGAGGGAATTCATGACATTTCGCATCAAATTATTACACCTTATGTTCCCGTAATAGAATCTCAATTAAATGTAATTAAAAAAACAGATGATGTATTAAATGAGCTAATTAGTATTGCTAAAAAAGGCTTTTCTCCTTCATCATTAACCAACTATATAAGAAATCCTATTGATTTCTATTATCAAAAAATATTGAAAATTAAAGAATACGATGACGTTGAAGAAACTGTTGCTGCAAATACTTTAGGAACCGTTGTGCATAATACACTTGAAGATTTTTACACGCCTTTAATGGGTTCTTTTTTATCTGTTAAAATTGTAAAAAATTTAAAATCGAATATTACAAAAATTGTCACCCATCACTTTAAAGAAATTTATAAAGAAGGTGATATAACCAAAGGTAAAAACCTTATTGTTTTTGAAATTGCTAAACGCTATGTTTCTAATTTTTTAGATTTAGAAATTCAAGATTTAAAAGCGGGTAATAAAATAAAAATAATAGCAATTGAAGCTAATAATACCGTTTTAATTGATATTCCTGAACTTAATTTCGCTGTTAATATTACAGGAAAAGTAGATAGAGTTGATGAATATAATGGCGTTACTCGAATTATTGATTATAAAACCGGACGAGTTGAACAAGGCAGTGTTGAAATTGTAAATTGGGAAGATATTACTACAGATTATTCAAAATATAGTAAGAGTTTTCAAGTGCTTACTTATGCTTATATGATGCATGCTTCTGGCGAATTAAAACTCCCTGTTGAGGCTGGTATTATATCATTTAAAAACTTAAATCAAGGGTTTTTAAAATTTGCTAAAAAAGATAAACCTGGGGCTTACGCAAAAAAAGAAACTCTAATTACAGAAGAAACTCTAAATGATTTTAAAGCTGAACTAAAACAACTTATTTTAGAAATTTGTAACCTTAAAATACCATTTACCGAAAAAGAATTATAAATGATTATTGAGAAAAATATTATTATAACGGGCAAACATGAGAAGCCAATTTTGATTGATGTAAATTATTCTTCAAATAAAATTAGTAAACCCATTATCATTTTTTGCCATGGTTATAAAGGGTTTAAGGATTGGGGACCATGGAATTTAATGGCTAATGCTTTTGCAGAAGTGGGGTTTTGCTTTATAAAATTCAATTTTTCGCATAATGGCGGAACCATTGAACAACCCATTGATTTTCCCGATTTAGAAGCTTTTGGTAACAATAATTACACAAAAGAATTAGATGATTTAGAATCAGTCATCGAATGGGCTTTTTTAAATTCAGAAATACGTGAAAACGGAAATTTAACCAATATTACATTACTTGGTCATAGTAGAGCTGGTGGTATTGTTTCTATTAAAGCGGAAGAAGACAAACGAATAACTAATGTAATAAGTCTTGCAGGTGTTTGCGATTTTGCTAAAAGAACATCAACCATTGGAGATTTAGAACAATGGAAAAAAGAAGGCGTTAAATATGTTTTAAACGGACGAACAAAGCAGCAAATGCCTCACTATTTTCAGTTTTATACAGACTTTATTGAAAATGAAAACCGATTAACAATTAAAAGAGCAGTTTCAAATTTAAAAATTCCGCATTTAATAATTCATGGAAATGACGATACCAGTGTTTTAATTGAAGAAGCAGAAAACATTCATCAATGGAACTCGAATAGTGTTTTAGAAATTATTGATAGTGCAAATCATGTTTTTGGAGCACAACATCCTTGGGATGAAAATACCTTACCTAAACATTTAGAAACGGTCGTAGCAAAAGTTCAAATGTTTTTAAAAAAAGGAAACTAGAGTTTTATCATTTGTTACAAGCACACAATCTTCATTTAAACTTTTATAAATATTTTCTTTTTGTAACTAAGAATAATATAAAAGAGGACAACGGCAATCCCATATAACAATGAAGAAAGCTTAAGGTTTAAAAACTCATGCACAAATAAGTTTTAAGCTTCTAATTACTATTTTTATAACGTTGACTTTGTTTTCTGTTTATTCTTATATGCGAAATAAATTGAAATACCAACAATGAACAAGAAGAAAAGAAACACCAAATTGGTTGGTGTTAAACCATACCATTCGGCGTGCAATAAAGGAGCATATACAGAACCTCAATCTCCTGAAGTATTTACCAATATCATAGCTGCAATGGTAAATCCTCTTAAAATATCAACAGACTTTATTCTTTTTTTATTCATAATAATAGTTATTTCTTAAGCCCTAGTTTATGCCCGAAAAACGCATAATAAAGAATAATGATATAACATGGTAATAAAATCCAATACCCAAAAGTAGCAGCCTCTATCATGGCATTAACTTCATTAATTCCGTTAGAAAGTAATTGTTCTTTTTTATTATCTACTAATGTTCCATATAAAAGTGGAATGATAGCTCCCCCAGAAATAACCATAATAAGTAATGCCGATGCTGTTTTTGTAAATTTACCTAAACCTGTTAATGCTAACGGCCATATGGCTGGCCAAACTAAAGCATTAGCAATACCTAATGCTGCTACAAAAAGTACAGATGTAAAACCCGTGGTAAATACAATACAAAATGATAGTATAATTCCTAAAATAGCACTTACTTTTAAAGCAAAAGATTGACTAATATATTTAGGTATTAAAAACACACCTAAAGCGTAAGTAGCCACCATAGCCATTAAAGTAAATAGTGTAAAAAATTAGCTTGTTCTACAGGAATATCTAATGAAATACCATAAGAAAAATCTATAACAATCTTAATGGTTGTTACAAATCCTATAACATATAATTCGCCTAGTATTACAGCTATTATATGGTTTAATTCCATAAATTTTACTGGGTCTTCTGCTTCTGGCCAAATATCTTTTGTTACTAAGAAGTAGTTTAAACCTGTTCTTACTAGATAAACTAAAACCAATATTAAGGATAAAGATAGAATATAGTTCCAATATTTTTTACGAAGTATAAATCTGGGAATCAAATAATAAATATTCACATAAACCACTATAACATGAATAGGAAATTCTACTAAATTAGATTTTATAGAATACCAATAATCATTAAAATAACTTCCCCATCGTACAACATTAAAGAAGAAGTACCCTAACCAAAATATTAAATGATATTTGATTGGAATAGTACTGCCTATCTTTTTATTAAATAATGAAATAATTATTCTATTTTTAAATAGGTTTTTTTGTCAAAACCTTGTTAATACTCAACAATTTTAGTGATATATTCACTAATTAACAATTAAATCGACAATAGTTTGTTTTACCAAAATCACTTATAGAATATAAGATGTTGTCTATGTGTAAAATACTGTTGTTTATATAATATTTTTTAAAACTATTTTAATATTAGATAGTTTGGCTCAACTAAAAAAACAAAATAATTAAATTATGAAACAAAATTTACAAACACTTTTCTTGTTTTCTTTTTTATTATTAACGGCTCAAATTACTTTTGGTCAAGAAAAAGAAATTAAAGGAATAGTAACTTCAAAGGCAGGTAATATTCCGCTGCCTGGTGTAAATGTAACGGTACAAGGAACCTCTAATGGGGCTCAAACAGATTTTGATGGTAATTATATGCTAACAGCAAATGTTGGTGATATTTTAAACTTTTCATATCTGGGAATGACTAGTGTGCAAGTAACAATTGGTGACTCTAATGTTATTAACGTACAATTAGATGAAGATGCCGAACAATTAAACGAAATTGTTGTAACGGCTTTGGGTATTAAAAAAGAAAGAAAAACACTTACTTACTCTGCTCAAGATGTTAAAGGAGAGGATTTAACAAGGGTTAAACAAACAAACCCTATTAACAGTTTATCAGGTAAATCTGCAGGTTTAACAATTACAAGAAGTTCGTCTGGTGTTGGTGGGGCTACTAAAGTAGTTTTAAGAGGAAATTCTTCAACAAGCAACAATGATCCTTTGTATGTTATTGATGGTATTCCAATGCTAAATAGTGGTAACGGACAAAACGGAGAAGCTCCTGGAGCAAATGTTTTTGGTAGTCAAACAGGAAACAGAGATGGTGGTGATATTACATCGCTTATTAATCCAGATGACATTGAAAGTATGACCATTTTAAAAGGCGCTTCTGCTGCTGCATTATATGGTAGTCAAGGTGCCAATGGTGTCATATTAATTACAACTAAAAGTGGAAAAGATGGCAGAATTAAAGTGAATTTTAATTCCACTTTTACTGTTGATAATGTTATATCTTTACCTGAATTACAAACTGAATATCAATCATTATCAGTTGGAGGTGCTATTACAGAAAATGGGAGAGTAACAGACCCAAAATCTTGGGGTGCAAAAACCAGTGGTTTATCAAATACAGTTGATAATTTTTTTAATACAGGTACTACAGCAACACAGTCATTGTCTTTAAGTGCTGGAAATAAGGTAGCGCAAACCTACTTTTCGTTCGCAAATACATCTGCTACTGGAGTTATACCGGAAAATAAATTAAACAGAAATGTTTTAAACATACGCGAAACGGCTAGTTTTTTAGATAATAAAATTCAAGTCTCTGCAAACATTAGTTTATCAGACCAACGTATTTGGAATAGACCAGGTAACGGATTATACTCTAATCCATTAACAGGCTTATATCTTAACCCTGTAGGAATCGATTTAAATAATTATAAAAATAAGTTCGAGTATTTTAATACTGGTACAAATATGATGGATCAATATGCAACATCGTTTGATGAAAACATTCAACAAAACCCATATTGGTTAATTAATAGAAATAAAAGTAAAGATATTGCTCAAAGAGTCCTTGCAAGTGTAAGTGTAAAATATCAAGTTAATGATAATTTATCATTACAATCTAGAGGAAGTTTTGATAAATCATTCTTTTCTTTTGATAAAAAACTATTCGCTGGTAGTGATTTAACTTTCGTGCCAACAAC
>Ga0256845_1002398_pt1 | contig 13598 bp, 1 predicted proteins | sample RiftiametaG_FD_189101 | JGI IMG/M metagenome (GOLD analysis project Ga0256845, IMG submission 189101) | Tube worm associated microbial communities from hydrothermal vent at the East Pacific Rise, Pacific Ocean - Riftia | ecosystem: Host-associated > Annelida > Integument > Unclassified ...
ACACAATCAAAAGCACCCCAAGTCACAGCACAATCAACTACAAAAAAAGCCCATAAAGACATCGATTTTAAAACCCACAACACACAACACACTCAAAATCAAATAGACACAACCCAACAACCAGACTTCAACGCTAAAAACCCAAACCCAATAACCAAAAAAACTAACGACAACTCAGAAACAACTTTAAAAAACGACACACAAACCGTTCACTTTCACGACAAGCAATCTAGCACTTCCACCGTAAGCACAAACACCAATCAAAGCCCTTCTGAAATTACCACCTCAGACATTAGCAACAATACAACCCCCACAATTAAAACTACCATAACTAGCAACAACAATAACCCCACCACCATTACAGGCACTTTCTCAGCAGGCAAATACATAGAAGGCGACACAAACTCAATTAAAGTATACAAAGCCGACGGCTCAAGCACACTCATAGGCACCGGCTCTTTTAACGACAACGGCCAAATCACAATCACCTTAACCGGCACCAACGCCAACTACACCGGCGCCGTCTACATCAAACTAACAAAAACTGGCATCTCCCACCAAGACGAACTCAACGGCACCGAAGCACTAGACAGCGATTTATTCGCTGTCGCCTATCTCAACTCAGGCGCAAACACCATTAACATCACTGTCCGCTCCTCCATCGCCGCCAAAATCCTCGGCGTAGATAAAACCACCACAGCCATCACCTTAAACGAAACAGATATCAACAAATGCAACGAAGAAGTCAACGCAGCATTTGGCCTATCAGGCAGCGCAATTGACACCAATGTTGACACCATTAACAGCTCAGGCGATGAAAGCAACACACTCGCCAAACAAGCAGGACAAGTAGCCGCCGCACTCTCCGGCATGAGAAATACCACCGCCACCAACACATTCGAAAAAGTAATCGAGCAAATAGCCGATGTCATCGCCAACAACGGCGCTTTAAACAAAGCCACCTCCACAGCACTCGCAACTGGCGCCATTGCCGTTCAAGCACAAGCACAAGCAAACAAAGCCATCACCACCGCCGATATCGACGAAACCCATGCTGGCAGCGCAGCAGCAGCATTAAAAATTGCTGAAGACGCAGTAACAACAGCCGGCACCACCGCTACAAACGCACAAAAACAAGCCCTTGCCACCGCTCAAGAAGCATACAACAAAGCCGTTAGCGCCAACCAAGAAGCCACAAGTTTTGTCAAACTAGCCACCAACACCGTTACTCATTTTAACAATCTAATAATCCCCATTTCAAACATCACTATTAGCAACAATACAGGCGTTGTTAGTTTTATCACCAACGACAGCACTCTAACAATTAGCGCCACCTTAGACAACGCACTATCCACAGGCAAAAAACTCTGGGGCTCCATCGATAACGGCGAAACTTGGACAGACATTAGCACCACCAATGCAGATATCATCTGGAGCAACGACAACAAAACAATTGCTTGGCGCCAAACCCTAACAGCAGACACCAACAGTTCCGTTCAATTCGCCATTACAAAAACACTCACCACCACAACCGCCACCCCCTCAGAGATTAAAGGCGATATAGACGGCGGTATCGCCAGTCACAATTACATCTATGACAGCACCGCCCCAGTATTTGATACTAGCAATGCATCTACAATAGATATCTCGCAAAACGAAAACCTTGAGGCAACTGTTATTTACATCGCAGTTACCACTGATGCCAATGCTGTTACTTACAAATTAAGCGGTACAGATGCAGATAAATTTAGTATTGATAAAAACAGTGGCGAAATTAAATACAATGCCAAACAACCCACAGTAAGCGAAGGCACCACCGCAACACACCACATTACCATCACCGCCACGGATGCTGCTGGTAATGCCAGTAACAAAAACATTGTAATCAATCTTGAAAATCCTTTTGCTATTACGGCACCTCAGGCTTTTAATAGTCGTAGTGTGGTGACTGTTGTTGCGCAAGGTTTTGTTATGAATGGGGAGAAGGCTGGAGATCAAAGTGGCTCTTCAGTTTCCTCAGCAGGCGATGTGAATGGCGATGGCTTGGATGATTTGATTATTGGTGCTTTTTGGGCAGATCCCGCTTCTGGTGATAAAGCAGGTAAATCTTTCGTCGTGTTTGGCAAGACCAATGCAACTGCCATTAATTTATCAGACATAGCCTCTGGCATAGGAGGTTTTGTTATCAATGGTGAGAATGAGAATGATTGGAGTGGACGCGCAGTTTCCTCAGCAGGCGATGTGAATGGCGATGGCTTTGATGATTTGATTGTTAGTGCTCATATGGCGAAATCTACTAGTAAATTTTTTGCAGGCAAAACTTCCGTGGTGTTTGGCAAGGGGAATGACACAACTGCTGTTAATTTATCAGACATAGCCTCTGGCGTAGGTGGCTTTGCTATTAGTGGCGTGGGGGTTGGGGATTTAAGTGGTTACTCGCTTTCCTCAGCAGGCGATGTGAATGGTGATGGCTTGGATGATTTGATTATTGGCGCTTGGGGAGCGGACACTGCTGCTGGCAAATCTTATGTGGTTTTTGGTAAAAATACCAACACATCTGCTGTTGATTTATCAGAAGTAGAAGCGGGTACGGGTGGTTTTGTTATCAATGGCGAGAATGATTCGGATTATAGTGGGTACTCGGTCTCCACAGCAGGCGATGTGAATGGCGATGGCTTTGATGATTTGATTGTTGGTGCGTTTGGGGTGGACTCCGCTGATGGTATTAAGGCAGGTAGCTCTTATGTGGTATTTGGCAAAAAGGATAACACCGACGCTGTCAATTTATCAAGCGTAGCAACTGGCATAGGTGGCTTTGTTATTAAGGGTGAGAGTGCTGAGGATTATAGCGGGTACTCAGTCTCCTCAGCAGGCGATGTGAATGGCGATGGTTTAAGTGATTTAATTGTTGGTGCTTATGCAGCAGACTCTGGTCAAGAAAATACAGGTAAAACTTTCGTCGTGTTTGGTAAAAAGGATACAAACGCTGTCAATTTATCAAGCATAACAGCTGGTATAGGTGGCTTTGTTATCAACGGCGAGAATGCTTGGGATTTTAGTGGTTACTCAATCTCCTTAGCAGGCGATGTCAATGGGGATGGACTGAGCGATTTGATTATCGGCGCTTATGGGGCAAATCTTAATAATATGCTTAATGTGGGTAGAACTTATGTGGTGTTTGGTAAGGCTGATAACGCTGCCATTGATTTATCAGATATAACGCTTGGCATGGGCGGTTTTATTATTGACGGCGAGAATAGTGATCGTAGCGGCTTTTCAGTCTCCTCAGCAGGCGATGTGAATGGCGATGGCTTAGACGATTTGATTGTTGGTGCTCCTAAGGCAAATAGCGTAGCAGGCAAATCTTATGTGGTGTTTGGCAAAACTAATACGGCAGCCGTTAAATTATCAGATGTTAGTAATGGCATAGGTTCTGCTGGCCATGCAATTGATTTTCAAGGAAATCAGAGCGAATATATAGGCACCTCTGCCGATGAGTTGTTTGTTGCTGGTTTAAGTAACAATATTTTAAGGGGTAATGGCGGCGCCGATGTTTTTAATGCAGGTGCAGGTGATGACACCATTATTATTAATGGTGACAATCTTGCTAAACTTTATAGTAACAAACTTAGCAGTCATTTATTGGCTCGTGTTGATGGTGGCGGTGGCACAGATACTCTGAAATTAGAGGGCAGCAATTTGTTTTTAGACCTTATTGACATAGACAATGGTCGCATCCAAGATATAGAAATTATTAATTTAGGATCAAGCAGTAACACCTTAAGACTTGGTCTTAAGGACTTGTTAGATATTTCTAGTGAAACCAATGTGCTTAAAGTTATTGGCAATTCAGGTGCCAGTGTTGAAGTGATTGGATTAGAAAAATCAAATACCAGTAAAGCAGTGAATGGCATTACTTATAAAGTTTATTTCCATGCAGATGCACCTACTGCAAAGTTGTGGGTAGAACAAAATTTATTGGTTTCTATTTCTGTCGCACAAGGCTTTGTTATCAATGGTGCAAATACTGGAGATCAAAGTGGTTATTCAGTCTCCTCAGCAGGCGATGTGAATGGTGATGGTTTGGATGATTTGATTGTTGGTGCTTGCAAGGCAGACCCTGCTGGTGGCGCTGATGCAGGTAAATCTTATGTGGTATTTGGTAAGAATGTTAATACAACTACTGTTAATTTATCAGAGATAGTATTTGGCACGGGTGGTTTTGTTATCAATGGTGAGAATATTTATGATAATAGCGGTTTTTCAGTCTCCTCAGCAGGTGATATCAATGGTGACGGCTTAGATGATTTGATTGTTGGTTCTTATTTGTCAGACCCTGCTAATGTTATGGGTGCAGGTAAAACTTTTGTTGTATTTGGTAAAAATAATGACACCGCTGCCATTCATTTATCCAACATAACATCTGGCACGGGTGGCTTTGTTATTAATGGCGAGAATGCTGATGATCAGAGTGGACGATCAGTTTCCTCAGTGGGTGATGTGAACGGCGACGGCTTGGATGATTTGATTATTGGCGCTCATCATGCAGATCTCAATGGTGTTGATAGAGTAGGTAGATCTTTCGTTGTGTTTGGCAAAAAAAATGACACAGCTGCCATTAATTTATCAAATATAGCCTCTGGCGTGGGTGGTTTTGTTATTAATGGTGAGAATGCTAATGATTATAGCGGCTCCTCAGTTTCCTCAGCAGGCGATGTGAATGGCGATGGTTTAGATGATTTGATTGTTAGCGCTTATCGGGCAAGCGTTACCGACAGTGCTGATAATGAGGGAAAATCTTATGTGGTATTTGGTAGGAAGAGTGACACAACTGCCATTAATTTATCAGACATAGTCTCCGGTACGGGTGGTTTTGTTATTAATGGCGAGCATGCTTTGGATCAAAGTGGCACCTCAATTGCCTCAGCAGGCGATGTGAATGGCGATGGTTTGGGTGATTTGATTGTTAGTGCTCACATTAATAGCAATAATACCAGTAAATCTTTTGTGGTATTTGGCAAGAAGAACGACACAACTGCCATTAATTTATCAAATATAGCCTTTGGCACGGGTGGTTTTGTTATCAATGGCGAAAATGCTGGAGATTTTGGTGGTTATTCAGTTTCCTCAGCAGGTGATGTCAATGGCGATGGCTTAGATGATTTGATTGTTGGTGCTTATAAGGCAAGCCCCGCTGGTGGCAATAAAGCAGGCAAATCTTTCGTCGTGTTTGGTAAGAGGGGTGATACAACTGCTATTAATTTATCAGACATAGCTTCTGGCACGGGTGGCTTTGTTATCAATGGCGAAAATGCTGGGGATTTTAGTGGTTACTCAGTTTCCTCAGCAGGCGATGTGAACGGCGATGGCCTTGATGATTTGATTATTGGCGCTTATGCGGCAGACAATAAAACAGGTAAATCTTTCGTGGTGTTTGGTAAAACCAATACAAAAGCTGTTAACTTGTTAGATGTTAGTAAGAGCATAGGTTTCATTGGGCATATAATTGATTTTCAAGGTGACATTAATGCCAATAAAAATGACACACTCGTAGGTACTGCTGTTAATGAATTGTTTGTTGCTGGTTTGGGCAACGATACTTTAATAGGTAACGGTGGTACCGATGTTTTTAATGCAGGTGCAGGCAATGACACCATTGTCATCAATGGCGATAACCTTGCTAAACTTTATAGTAATAAATTTAGTAGTCATTTATTGGCCCGTGTTAATGGTGGTGGCAACACCGACACTTTGAAATTAGAGGGCGACAATCTCTTTTTAAATCTTGTTAAAATAGACAATGGTCGCATACAAGATATTGAAATCATTGATTTAAGATCAAATAGTAATGTTTTAAGACTTAATCTTAATGATTTACTGGACATCTCCAGTGAAACCAATACGCTTAAAGTTATTGGTAATTCAGGTGGCAATGTTGAGGCAATTGGATTTACAAAACTAGGTGCCGATGAAACGGTTGACGGTGTTACTTATGAAGTTTATTCTCATGCAGATGCGCCTACTGCAAGATTGTGGGTAGAACAAAATTTAATTGTTTCTACTTTTGTTGCACAAGGCTTTGTTATCAAAGGCGAAAATATTTCAGATATCAGTGGTCGCTCAGTCTCCTCAGCAGGCGATGTGAATGGTGATGGTTTAGATGATTTGATTGTTGGTGCTAATTGGGCAGACCCCACTGGCGGCACTAATGCAGGTAAATCTTATGTGGTATTTGGTAAGGTTGACCCCACTGCCATTAATTTATCAAACATAGCATTGGGCATAGGTGGCTTTGTTATCAATGGCGAGAAGGCTCATGACAATAGTGGCTATTCGGTTTCCTCAGCGGGCGATGTGAATGGCGATGGTTTGGATGATGTGATTATTGGTGCTTATAAGGCACAGTCTATTAGTGGCAATGAAGCAGGCAAATCTTTCGTCGTATTTGGCAAGAAGAATGATACCACTGCCATTAATTTATCAAACATAAACCTTGGCATAGGTGGCTATACTATTAACGGTGACAAAATTGGGGATTGGAGTGGTTACTCAGTTTCTTCAGCAGGTGATGTCAATGGCGATGGCTTAGATGATGTGATTATTGGTGCTTATAAGGCTGGTAGTGAAGTGGGTAAATCTTTCGTCGTGTTTGGCAAGACTAATAGAAGTTCCATTCATTTATCAAATATAGCCGCTGGTATTAATGGTTTTGTTATCAATGGCGAGAAGGCTGGGGATTGGAGTGGTTACTCAGTCTCCTCAGCAGGCGATGTCAACGGCGATGGTCTTGATGATTTGATTGTTGGTGCTGAAAAGTCAGATTCTACTGTCGGCGGTCAAGTAGGCAAATCTTTTGTCGTGTTTGGCAGGAAGAATGACACCGCTGCTGTTGATTTATCAAACATAGCCTCTGGCACAGGTGGCTTTGTTATCAATGGCGAGAATGCTGAGGATTATAGTGGTTGTTCAGTCTCCTCAGCAGGCGATGTCAACGGCGATGGTTTAGATGATTTGATTGTTGGTGCTTATCAAGCGAACTCTACTGCTGGTGTCAATGTAGGTAAGTCTTATGTGGTGTTTGGTAAAACTAACACCACTGCTGTTAATTTATCAAACATAGCCTCTGGCACAGGTGGCTTTGTTATCAATGGCGAGAATGTTTATGACAATAGTGGTTACTCAGTCTCCTCAGCAGGCGATGTGAATGGCGATGGCTTAGAGGATGTGATTATTGGTGCTAATAAGGCGAATGCCCTTGGTGCTATTGACATAGGTAAATCTTATGTCGTGTTTGGCAAGATGAATACCACTGTTGTCAATTTATCAGATATTGCGTCTGGCACAGGTGGTTTTATTATCAATGGTGAGAATACTTCGGATTATAGTGGCACCTCAGTCTCCTCAGCAGGCGATGTGAATGGCGATGGTTTAGATGATTTGATTGTTGGTGCTAATTGGGCAGACACCCTTGATAATAACGCAGGTAAATCTTATGTCATATTTGGCAAAACCGACACAAAAGCCATTAACTTAACAGAAATCAGTAAAGGCAAAGGGTTTTCTAGCCATGCAATTGATTTCCAAGGAAATAAGGGTGAATATATTGGCACTCCTGTCAATGAGTTATTTGTTGCTGGATCAGGCAATAATATCTTAATAGGCAACGGTGGTGCTGATGTCTTTAATGCAGGCGCAGGTAACGATATTATTGTTATTAATGGTGATAACCTTGACAAACTCTACAGTAACAAACTGAATAGTCATTTACTTGCCCGTGTTGATGGTGGCGGTGGTACCGATATTCTGAAATTGGTAGGCACTAACCTTGACCTAGACCTTACTAATATAGATAACGGCCGTATTCAAGACATTGAAATCATTGATTTAACAGGTTCAGGTGACAATACATTGGCACTTAGCCTTAGTGATTTGTTGGATATTTCCAGCGAAACCAATGTTCTTAAAGTTACTGGTAATGTAGGTGACAAAGTTGAATTTAAGACGTCTGGATTTGAAAAATCCAATACAAATGAAAGTATGGATGGTGTTATTTATAAAGTTTATTCTCATACAGGCGCGCCTACTGCAAAATTGTGGGTAAAACAAGGTTTAACCGTTTCTTTTCCTTCTTCACAAGGTTTTACTATCAATGGTGAAGGTGCTGATGATTGGAGTGGTCTTTCCGTCTCCTCAGCAGGCGATGTTAACGGCGATGGCTTGGATGATGTGATTGTTGGCGCTTATAGAGCAACCCCTGGTGGATATCATTCGGGTAAATCTTATGTGGTATTTGGCAAAACTAACGCAACTACTGTTAACTTATCAGACATCACCTCTGGCACAGGTGGTTTTGTTATTAATGGCGACAAGGTTGATGATCATAGTGGTTATTCAGTCTCCTCAATAGGGGATTTCAACGGCGATGGCTTAGATGATTTGATTGTTGGTGCTTATAGAGCAAGCCCTACTGGTGGCAGCAAAGCAGGCAAAACTTATGTGGTATTAGGCAAGACCGATACAGTAGCTGTTAATTTATCAGAGATAAATAACACGGGCGGTCTTGTTATTAATGGTTATAAGACTGGGGATTGGAGCGGCTATTCAGTCTCCTCAGCAGGCGATGTCAACGGCGATGGTTTGGCTGATGTTATTATTGGTGCTTATAAGGCAGACCCTGCTGGCAGTAAAAGTGCAGGTAAATCTTTCGTGGTATTTGGCACGATTTTCACAAATGCCATTAAATTATTCGATGTAAATGGTGGCGCAGAGGGCTTTGTTATCAATGGCGAGAATGCTTGGGATTATAGCGGTTTTTCAGTCTCCTCAGCAGGCGATGTCAATGGCGATGGCTTAGACGATTTGATTGTCGGCACTGTTTTAACAGGCAAATCTTATGTGGTATTTGGTAGGACAAATGACACGACTGCCGTTGAATTATCAAGCATAGCCGCTGGTACAGGTGGCTTTATTATCAATGGAGAAGGAGATTGTGTCTCCTCAGCAGGCGATGTCAATGGCGATGGCTTAGATGATTTGATTATCGGTTATTCTAATGCAAGATCTCCTGCTGGTGCTTGTGCAGGCAGATCTTTCGTCGTGTTTGGCAAGAAGAACGATACAACTGCCATTAATTTATCAACCATAGCCAATGGCACAGGCGGTTTTGTTATCAATGGTGGGCGTTCTGGTGATTGGAGTGGTCATTCAGTCTCTTCAGCGGGCGATGTCAACGGCGATGGCTTAGATGATTTAATTGTTGGCGCTGCAAGTGGTGGCACTGGCTTTGGCAAATCTTTCGTCGTGTTTGGCAAAACCGACACAAGTGCCGTTAATTTATCAGATGTAGGCTTTGGCACAGGTGGCTTTATCATTAACGGTGAGGGTGATGGAGACAAGAGTGGCGTTTCAGTCTCCTCAGCAGGCGATATTAACAGTGATGGCTTAGATGATTTGATTATTGGTGCTCTTTGGGCAGACACCGCTAGTGGTGCTAATGCAGGAAAATCTTATGTGGTGTTTGGCAAAACTGACACAAAAGCCGTTCATTTATCAAATGTTAGCAAGGGCACAGGTTTTATTGGCCATGCAATTGATTTTCAAGGCGACACCAACGGCGATAAAAATGACACATTAGCAGGCACTTCTGCTGATGAGTTGTTTGTTGCTGGCTTGGGCAACGATATCTTAACGGGCAACGGTGGCACCGATGTTTTTAATGCAGGCGCAGGTAACGATACTATTATTATTAATAATGACAACCTTGCTAAACTCTACAGTAATACACTCAGTAGCAATTTACTCGCTCGTGTTAATGGTGGCGGTAATACCGATACCCTGAAATTAGCAGGTGCCAATCTTAACCTAGACCTTACTAAAATAGACAATGGCCGCATACAAGACATTGAAATCATTGATTTAACAGGTTCAGGTGACAACATTTTAAAACTTAATCTGAATGATTTGCTGGATATTTCCAGTGAAACCAATGTTCTTAAAGTTGTGGGTGATTCGGGTGACAAAGTGGATATAGAATTGAGCAATATTGCCTTTATTAAGGACTTTACAGAAACAAAGAATGGTATTACTTATGATGTTTATAGTAATCCCAATGCCATCACTGCAAAATTATGGATAGATCAAGATTTAGGTGTGATTTAACAACCATTCTTTATGAAATCTTTGTCTTAGATATGGATGTTGAATAAAATTTGGATTTTGGTTGGTATTTATGCTTAACGCAGAAGTCTCTTTGTTGTTTTTTTACTCTTAATTAAGGGGTGAGATTTGGCGTATATTGTTTCTCTTGGCATTTGAAGATTACTATATTAAATTTAATAACCCGCTGAAAAAAAAGTTATTTACACGCTTTTCAAGGGCTAACAAAAGTATAATGCTATGTCTAGAATCAATCTAATCAAATCTTAAACTATGGCAACAATGATTCGTACCTTAATTTTATGTGGCTACCTAGGCAGTACCTATGCTTGGGGTGGTTTTTTTCATCTTGATGTTGACAATATCCTAAGTGCAGACAGCATGGGCGGATCTGCAACAACACTTGAGCAAGCCCGTTCAAGCATTCTAGAACACAGGACTCAATTAAATCTTAGCAGTGATGGGGCGTTACTTTTTCAACAAACCAATACCGACAGGTTCGGCAATCAGCATTTGCGTTTCAAGGCCACATACCGTGGCATTGAGGTGGAGAAAATGCAGATTATTGTCCACTTTGACCAAGAGGCTGTTAGTAGCATTAGTGGTTATCAGCAATTATTATCACCTTCGTTTAAAAGTAAAATTGACGCACACCTTAATCAAGAAAAAACCCAATTAACCGCTGACAAAGTATTGGCATTTATTGACCAAAAACAACACAAAGTATTGTCCATCAAGCCCATGATTATACAAACACAACCTTATGTTATTTGGCAAGTGCGATTATCGGTTAACGGCATAGAAACTATTTATCGTGTTAGTGATAGCAATCCACCCAATATTCTATCAAAAATAGAGGACATTAAATACTAATGATAACTTTACCATTACAGCTTAAAGGCATTCGGTGTTTTACTCTACTTAGTGTGTTATTGCTATCTGCTTGTGGTGGTGGCAGTGGTGGTGGTGATAATGCACCCGTTGAAACTGGCTATTTTAGAGACAGTGCAGTTGAAGGACTAAACTACACGACCATAACACAAAGTGGCACAACTGATAAACTCGGCAGTTACCAATATGTAGCAGGAGAGAGGATTACTTTTTCTTTGGGTAATATGGTGTTGGGTAGTGCCATAGCAAGTGAAGCACTTTACCCTCATAATATCGCAACAGATTATGAACATAGTATTAAGATTGCACAATTGTTACAAACCTTGGATAGCAACAACAATTTAGACGATGGCATCGATGTGAGCAAACAATTTAAAGGTGCTGATACTACATTGCCTAATGATGATTTAACGCAAGATTATATTGATAGCCATACTTTTTCAAGCAAAACTTTAGTAACGAAAAATAAGGCTCAAGAGCATTTGGCTCAAACACTCAATAAATATGGTGTTGTCAATACCCCAGCAACTGTTCGTATCAATGGTTATGTTGTAGAAAATATGACTTTAACAGCCGAGATTGAAGACCTTGGTGGCGTGCCAAGTGACATTACTTATCAATGGTATGCTGGCGCTAATCTTGTTAGTGAACAAAGTGGCAATGCATTCCCCCTAACTCAAAACCATGTTGGTAAAAAAATTAAAGTGCGAGTCCTCTTCGTAGATTCTACAGGTGTGTCAGAAGATGTATATAGTGATCTATCTAGCCTAGTTGCCAATGTGAATGATTTAGCCACAATCAGAATTCTTGGTAATGCTATTCAAGGTGAGAAATTGAGTGCAGATGTTTACGACCTTGATGGCGTGCCAAATAATATTGCTTATCGATGGTATATTGGCGATGATCTTATTAATTGGAAAAACGGCAGTACACTCTTTCTAACGCAAGATTATGTCGGTAAAAAAATTAAAGTGCGGGCTACTTTTACGGATTCTATGGGGGCATCAGAAGATATATATAGTGAACTATCTGGCTTAGTTGCCAATGTGAATGATGTAGCCACAATTGGCATTCTTGGTAATGTCAGCCAAGGTGAGACACTCGAAACAGAAATTCGCGACCTTGATGGCGTACCAAGTGATATTACTTATCAATGGTATGTTGACACTGATCCTATTAGTGGGCAAAACAGTAGCACACTCTCTCTAACGCAAAATCATGTTGGCAAAACAATTAAAGTGCAGGCTACTTTTACGGATTCTATGGGGGCATCAGAAAGTGTGTATAGTGCACCATCTAATGCAGTTGCCAATGTGAATGATCTAGCCACAATCAGTATTCTTGGTAATGCTATTCGAGGCGAGACACTGAGCGCACATATTAATGATATTGATGGCGTACCAAGTGATATTACTTATCAATGGTATGTTGACGATAATCTTATTAGTGGGCAAAGTAGTAGTGAACTCGTCCTAATTCAAGCTTATATTGGCAAAAACATTAAAGTGCGAGCCATTTTTACGGATTCTATGGGCGCATCAGAAGACATAGATAGTACACCAACCGCTCTAGTTGTTGCTAGCATAGTAACGGGTTACTTTAAGGGCAGTGCAGTTAAAGGATTGAAATATGTTACTGCAACTGATACTGGTATAACCGATACATTAGGCACCTATAAATATAAAACAGGCGAACATATTAAATTCTATTTAGGTGGTTTGTATTTGGGTAAATCGTTAGCCACTGGTACATTGTATCCAAGTGATATTGCTAATAGCAATCAAAAAATGGTTAAAATCACGCAATTGTTACAAACTTTAGATGTTGATAGCGATCCAAGTAATGGCATTGATGTTGCCAGATTTTCAAGTAACACAAAGGAACAATATCTGCCCGATGGTGACTTGTCCCAAGAGTATATTAATAGATTTGGTGAAAGTAAAATACTGGTGAGTAAAGAAAATGCTGAACAATTTTTAACCACTCAAATAGAAAACGATAGAAGCACAGCAGGTTATACAGGAATTACTACCGAAGAGGGGGAATATAACTTTACCTTCCCTTCAACAGGAAGGCGAACATTTGAAATACCAACACTTGCTTGTGGCAAAGTTAACTGTTGTATGGTTAGAGTGTTTAAGAATGGGGTGGCTAAAAACCGTGTCATTGTAGATCGAAATAGAGTAATTCGTTTCAATATGCAACAACAAGCCGAGGGTATGATCGTTGTTAGAATTCGAGCTGCAAGCACACAAGCTTGCTATTATAAAGATCCGATTGTCACCCCCATTCAAACACTTGATGAAACGAAAAAAACAATAGTTACCCAAGGGCAAAATGGCAATAATATCACCTTAGATATTCTAAAGTCAAACCAAAGTTATTACTTGCAGAGTATTGTCACCTCAGACACCTCTAATGTAGAAGTCAAAACCATTAAATCAATTGGGTTGGGTAATGAAGGAGGGCATATTAAACATACTGCCACACAAGCAAAATATCTTGATAAAGAAGGGGTTGACGCACACGCCAACTCAATTAAAGTTTACCGT
>Ga0256845_1002399_pt1 | contig 13592 bp, 5 predicted proteins | sample RiftiametaG_FD_189101 | JGI IMG/M metagenome (GOLD analysis project Ga0256845, IMG submission 189101) | Tube worm associated microbial communities from hydrothermal vent at the East Pacific Rise, Pacific Ocean - Riftia | ecosystem: Host-associated > Annelida > Integument > Unclassified ...
TCATTGAGTTAAATTATTGATTATCAGTATAATATACAAATAAAAAATAACTTAACTGACTATTAATCAATTAATTATTGTGAAAAACAACTTGAAAAAGTGTGAGTTTGCCCTGATGGCTAAAATAATACATTTTAAAGTTCCATTATTATTAAATACCTTTATCCAAAATTAGTGAAGTGAAGAGTTTTATTAGAGTAGGGTTTTTATTGTTTTTTATCAATATTTGGAGTCAAATAGATTATTCAAATAAATGGGAAGACTTCTTTTCCTATAATAACGTCAAAGATTTCACTAAAGTTGGAGATAAAATTTATGCTATTACCGATAATGCCGTTTTTATTTATGATGAAACTACTGGAGAAACAGAAAAATTATCTTCTATTAATGGCCTCTCTGGAGAAACGACTTCAAGTATTCATTATAGTGAGGAGTTTAAAAAACTAATTATTGGATATACAAATGGACTTATTGAAATAGTTGCAGAAAATGGTGAAATCACAATTGCCCCCGATATTTCAAATTTTACACTTTTTACCGAAAAGAAAATTAGAAATATAACGGAATATAATGGTCACTTGTACCTATCTACTCCTTTTGCTATTGTTGTTTATGATATTGAAAATTTGGTTTTTGGAGAAACTTTTTTTATTGGTGACGGATCATCAGCGGTAGGGATTTTTGAAGTTAAAATTTTTGAAAACACTATTTATGCCGCGGCCGAAAATGGTTATTACACGGCGGATATAAATGAACCAAATTTGATTGACTTTAATCACTGGACAAAACACTCTAATGGCAATTTTAGTTCTTTAGAAACATTTAATAATCAAATTTTTATTTCAAAAGGAAGAAGTTTTTATAAGATTAACGAATTGTCGTCATTGCAATTAATAGATTCTCAGTCAAAACCAATTATTAGAATGAAGGGTTCAGAAACAAATTTATCTATTACTACAGAAAGAGAAATGATAGTTTATGATGTGAGTCTTATTCGAATTAAAAATGTTGTTTCTGATATTGATTCGGAATATTATTTCAAACTAAATAGTTCTTTATCAGTTAACAATAAAATTTATTTAGGAACAAAAGAGTATGGAATCTTAGAAGCACAGTTGGTTAATGCAACATCATTTTTAGAAATACACCCTGATGGACCAAGTTCAAATGCTTTATTTTCAACAAGTGTTTTGAATAACAATTTATGGGTTGTTTATGGTGGTTATGACTCTGCATTTACACCTTTACAGAATAAATTTGGATATAGTCATTTTAATGGAGAAAACTGGATAAACAATCCGTATGATGCTGATTTTCCAGCAAAAAACTTAGTGCATATTACTATTGACCCGCTAAGTGAGAATAAAGTTTTTTTAAGCTCATGGGCTGCGGGTAATAGAACTCAGGAAAACCCAACTACTGGCGGTATGTTAATAGTTGAAAATGATAAACCCATAGAATATTGGAATCAAACAAACAGCGCATTAGAAGAAGTATTACCAAATCATCCAACGTATGTTACCGTTAGGGTTAATGGTTCGGCATTTGATAATCAGGGGAACTTATGGGTTGCAAATGCATGGGTTGATTATATTCTGAAAAAAATATCGCCAAGCGGTGTATGGACAAGTTATGATTTAAGTTCAATTATGACAAGCGGATCAAGAGGATTGACAGAATTAGTTATTGGGAAATCAGGAAGTATTTGGATGGGTTCTAGGAGAAACGGAGTGTTGATATACAACGAAAACGGAGATAAAAAACGCGCATTGATAGCAGAACCTACAAAAGGATCATTACCAGACCCCAATGTTAAAACCATAGCTATCGATAATAGGAACAATGCATGGATAGGAACTAAAAAAGGAATGGTAGTATATTATAATGCTTCAGGAGTTTTTGATGCAGATATTTATGATGCTGAACCTATAATAATTTTAGATGATGGTATTCCGAAAAAATTATTGGGAGATCAACCAATTAATTCAATTGCTATTGATGGAGCAGATAATAAATGGTTTGGTACCGATGGAGGCGGGGTTTTACATACAAATCATAATGGACAAGAAACATTAAACATCTTTAATAAATCGAACTCTCCTTTACCATCAAATACTATTTTAAAAATTAGCATTGATAAAAGTAATGGTAAAGTTTATATTGGAACAGACAAAGGAATTGTTGCTTATAATAGTAATGTCGCTCCTTTTGGTGATGAATTAGGAGAGGTTTATGCCTATCCAAATCCATCAAAAAAAGAAAATGAATATATTACTATTGATGGGAGAAATGGAACTCATTTACCGCAAGGAACTAATGTGAAAATATTAGATACAGCAGGATATTTAGTTTACGAAACGAATGTAATTCAAGGGCAAGAATTACAAGGCGGAAAGGTAATTTGGAATAAAACAAACCTTGCCGGAAGAAAAGTGGCATCTGGCGTATATATTGTTTTATTAACAAACAAAGACAATACTGAAACCAGTTCTACAAAAATTGCGATTATTAATTAAATGATAATTTCTACCAAAGCAATTGTTTTAAATACTATTAAATATGGCGATACTAATTTAATAGTAAAATGTTATACCCAAAAAGAAGGGTGTAAATCATACCTTCTTCGAGGTGTTTTATCGTCAAAAAAAGGAAAAATAAGAGCATCCTATTTTCAGCCTTTAACCCAACTCAATATTGTTGCTAGTCATAACAATAAAGGGAATTTAAATTCCATAAAAGAAGTTGAGGTTGCTTATCATTATACTACCATTTTTTCAAATATTTTTAAACAATCAATACTCTTTTTTTTGTCCGAAGTATTGAGTTTTTCTCTTCAAGAAGAAGAAGAAAATGTGTCGCTTTATGAATACTTAGAAACTTCTTTTTTATGGTTAGACACACATGATAAAACAGCAAATTTTCATTTACTTTTTTTATTGAACCTAACAAAATATTTGGGCTTTTATCCCGATACAAACAATTCGGAATTAAAATATTTTAATATGGATGAAGGTTGTTTTGTTAAAGACACTCTATATGCAAATAATACAATATCAGGTAAAGACTTATTTGATTTTAAAAAACTATTGGGCACAAATTTTGATAGTATAGATAAAGTGAGTTTTAATGGTCAAAATAGACAACAAATTTTGGCTGTTTTAATCCGATATTTTGAATTACATTTGAGCGGTTTTAGAAAACCAAAATCGTTAGAGATATTAAAGGCTGTATTTAAATAATATGCGAATTTTATTAACAATTATATTGATTCTTGGGTGTCATTTATTGTTTAGTCAACAAATAAAAGTTCTTGATATTGATACAAATTTACCGATTCAAAATTGTATTATTTATAGTGAAACAAATAAGGGAACTATTCATACAGACAAATTAGGAAAAGCAGATTTATCTTTGTTTTCTGAAAATGATGTTATTTCATTTCATCATTTATCTTATATAGAAGTCGAGGTATTAAAACGGCATTTAAAAGAAGTTTCTTTTATAATTTATTTACAAAAAAAAGCAGAATCGTTAGATGAAATCATACTTTCTTCATCAAAACAAAGAGAAATAAGAAGTCGAGTTGCTGAGCGTATAGTAGTAGATCGATTAAAGGAAATAAAAAAAGTATCGCCTCAAACTTCGGCAGATTTATTAGCGACAATTCCGGGTATAAAAGTTCAAAAATCTCAATCTGGAGGTGGTAGCCCAGTGTTAAGAGGCATGGAGGCAAACAAAATACTTCTTGTAGTTGATGGAGTTAGAATGAATAATGCCATTTACAGGTCGGGACATCTTCAAAGTTCAATTACCGTATCTCCGTCTATTTTAGAACGTGTTGAAGTTCTTTTCGGACCTTCTTCAGTTATTTATGGTTCCGATGCATTGGGAGGAGTGATACACTATTATACAAAAATACCAAAAATAGCACAAGAAGACAAAACAGCAATTAGTTTTATGTCAAGGTTTAGCTCGGTAAATAAAGAAATTACAAATCAAGGAAGCATTTCTTTTTCATTTAAAAAATGGGCATCATTAACAAGTTTTTCATATTCGAATTTTAATGATTTAAAAATGGGAAAAAAAAGGATGCATGGGTTTGATGATTGGGGAAAAGTTTTTGAGTACTCAAATAATACAGATGATTTTTATAATTCGAAGCCAGTAAATAATTTTAATCCTGAAATTCAAAAAAATACTGGCTATAATCAAAGGGATTTTTTGCAAAAATTTTATTTTCAAATCGCTGAAAACACAAATTTGATAGTTAATTTTCAACGCTCAATATCTTCTGATATTCCAAGGTTTGATAAGTTAACAGAGAGAAAAAATGGTGAGTTAAAATTTGCTGAATGGTATTATGGACCTCAAAAAAGGACAATAATAAGTTCGCAATTGGCAATAAAACCTGATAAAAATTGGATTAAAACAGGTGTTTTTACGGCTGCATATCAAAAATTACAGGAATCAAGAATTCAACGAAAATTTAATAGTTTAGACCGAGCATATAGAATTGAAAATGTAGATGTTTTTAGTTTTAATGGTGATTTTGTTGTTCCATTAGCAAAAACATCAAACCGAAATTTATCTTATGGAATTGAAGTGGCACACAATATTGTATCATCAGATTCGTACGGAAAAATCCTATTGGTAAATGGAAGTGAAATTATTGGATTTTTAAGCGATTTTGCAGTACAGTCAAGATATCCTGATGGAGGAAGCACCTATACAAATGCGGCAATTTATACCAATTACCGACAAGATGTTAGTAAAAAAGGTACGCTAAATACAGGCATTAGGTACACAAAAACATGGCTGCATGCAACATGGATTGATGATACTTTTATAACCTTGCCTAGCAGTGATATAAATTTGCAAAATGGTGCTTTTACCGCAACAATAGGATATGCATATAAACCAAATAACACTTGGCAATTAAACTCCGTTTTATCTTCCGGTTTCCGTTCTCCAAATATTGATGATGTAGGTAAAATTAGAGAGAAAAATGGAAAAGTAACGGTTCCAAATATTTATTTGAAACCCGAATATGCGTACAATGCAGAAATTGGAATTTTAAAGTATTTAAATCAAAGAAAATTTAGGTTTGGACTAAATGTATATTATACATTATTAAACAAATATATCTCAAGAGAACCATTTTTTATAGATGGAAGTCCAACAATTATTTATGACGGCGAAGAAGTAGAAACCTATGCAAATGTTAATCATAAGAATGCATATATAATTGGATCTACATTTAGTTTTGAAGGGAAACTATCAAGAGGTTTTAGTACAAAAGGAAGTTTTACAACCACACGAGGAATGACTTATGATACAGATTTACCACTTTCGTCTATTCCGCCATTGTTTGGAGATGTAGAATTACGATTTGCAAAAAATCGTTTTGAAACGGCATTAAACTTTAAGTTTAATGGAACAAAAAAATTAAAAGATTATAACCTTATTGAAGGAATTGACAATATAGAGGAAACACCAATCGATGTAAACACTGGAAATTATTATGGCACACCAAATTGGAATACCTTCAATTTTTATTCGAAATATAGTATCACTAAATCGTTAGATTTTCAAGTTAGAATTGATAATATTTTTGACAAACACTACAAAGAATTTGCATCTGGAATAAGTGCTCCAGGAAGAAACTATTCCATTTCAGTTATTATCAATTAGTTTTTTTACAAAGAGAAACTTTTAACGTTCTGATTCCTTGACAATTCTAAAAGGAAGTTCATTTGTAAAGCAGGGCAAACTCACACTTTTGTTTCTAAAATTGCAATCTTATGAAAATCAATGAAATAATTTTATTAATAAATGTAGTTTTACATAAAAACAAAATTTATTATGCTGATTATCAATGATGCCGAAAAAGTATGAGTTTGCCCTGATTTGTAAAGTACTTAATTAACTGACTTATAGTTATTTTATCAATATAAATTTTTATTTGTTAATAACTTTAGGTATTTTTGCGATACTTATTTAATTCCTACAGTTGCTATGACTTTAAATTACCCCAAGTTTAAAACGTTAGTGATGCTGTTTTTATTTGCAGTATCTTACACTACATATTCTCAGACTCCTGATTATAAAATACAACACTTACGAGATGATATTGCTAGAGGTGGAGGAACAAACACAACCTTTACAGCTGTAGCTTCATTAAATAATGCCGTTGCTTTAGCCAATAACAATCGTAAATCTCATGCAGGTGCTCCATCGTCAGGAGGCGATGCAGAAGGAGATGATATGGCAGGAGCACGCCAATTAACAGGAACAAGTACACTAACATATTATAGAGAGGTAGTTTCAAACAATATCGATATGAGATTTGAAACCTCTATATGGGAATATATTGGCCCAATAGGAGGAGCAAATGAAATGATTGTTAGAGGTAGATATGCCGTTTCATTAAATGGCGGAACAAATAATGTAACTCAAGCGTTAGCTGGTATTACAAATGCAAGTGATTGTATTCCATTTATTACAGGAATTTTAAATAACTCAATAAATGATGACGCCGATTCTGGTACTGCTATTGCCTATTTAGAAAACGCAACAACTTTAAGAGTTCAAAAAGGATCTAATGCCAATAATGTAACGGTATATATAACAGTAGTTGAATTTACAGGATCTAATTGGGCAGTATTACATGGTGATTCTGGAAATGTGGGAGGAGACTCGGGTCCAATTACTTTAAGAGATGGTTCTGATGGTACAGGAACAGCAACCAATGTTAGTGCTTGGTCTAATGCTATTATTTTTAGTCATCACAGAGGAGATAATAATGCCAATGGCGTTGATGATGCAATTGCAGATAACTGGCCCGTAATGACTCCTAACGCAACCAACCAAGTTGATTGGACATTTCACAGTAATCATGTGTCTGCACAAAGTACAAATAGACACTTTGTGCATGTATTAGATAATTCTAGTTTAAATGTAACGCGATTTCAAAATACAAGTAGTAGTGCTGGAGAATCAACCGTTAATATTACATCTGCGGGTTTAACGGATGTCAATCAAGCACTGATTGTTGGTTCTTCTACTTCTAGTGGAACAGGTACTGCATATGGTAGAGGTTGGAGAAACTATTATTTAAACACAACTATACAAGCCGCACATTGGAGTCATAGAAGTGGAAATACAATGTCGCATGAAATACAAATTGTTGATTTATCAGGACTTGAGACTACAGTTTCTGGCCCAGAAATAAATATTACAGGTTTAGGAAATACGATTACTGATGGTGATACCACGCCAAATACGGCAGATGATACAGATTTTGGTTCTGTTGATGTTGGTTCTGGTACAAATGCAAATACCTACACGATAGAGAATGTTGGCACATCAAATTTAAATTTAACAGGTGCGTCACCCTATGTAGTTATTTCTGGTACAAATGCGGCAGATTTTACTTTAACCGCAAACCCTACCACTCCAATATCAGCAAGTGGGAATACTACTTTTTCGGTTTCATTTACGCCAAGTGGTAATGGGCTTAGAACCGCTACAATATCTATTGCTAATAACGATAGCAATGAAAATCCATATACATTCGATATTCAAGGGACAGGGCAAGCAGGCTTACCTAAATACACGGCTTATTATCAAAATTTTGATGCCTCAAATGATGGCTGGTCAATAATTACCTCAACAAATGATACTTGGATACGTACCAATAGTTTCACCACAGCAGATGAAATGGGAGAGGGTAGTTTTTGGAGAAATTCAAATTACGATTCCTATTCAAATAATACCGATATTGTTATTGAAAGCCCACAGTATAATTTTACAGGAATCCGAAATATTCTTTTTAGTATAGATATAAAATACAATACTGAAAATAATGAAGATGGAATGCGAATATTGTACTCTGTATCAGGTGGTGCTTATACATTATTAGGCGCTAGTGGAACTGGAACAAATTGGTATGAAGATAATGTGGGCGCATTGGGATCGGATGGGTGGAATGATGATGGGCACTCAGCGACCCCTTCTTTTACTCCTCATAGTCAGTTTGGAAGGTCTTCATTGAGTTTATCAGATGGGATATTTTCAAATCAAAGCAATGTAAAATTCAGAATTGAATTTGCAAGCGATGGAGGCTCAAACAGAGAAGGGGTTGCATTTGATAATGTATTGATTGAAGCCGATCCGATAGTTGCATTAAACGATGCTTCAATAGCACCTGCAAATATTACAAGTAAACTTAGGCTTTGGTTGAAAGCAAATACAGGAATCGCTGTTTCTGACGGTTCAGCATTAACAAATTGGGAAGATCAAGCTTATGATACTACTTTAGATAAAGAAGATGCGTATGCAACAACGTCTTTAGCACCAACATATAGAGATAATGCGACGCGGAATATAAATTTTAACCCAGTTGCTGATTTTGATAACAACAATACTGAATATATGAATGGAAAAGGAGGCTTCTTTTCACAGGAATATTTTGTTGTTATGCGAAGTGATGATATTGTAGATCCACAAACAGGTTCATTTAGTCCAGGAAGACAATTTGGAATAGGTGGTCGTTATTCAGATAATTCCTTTCATGAAGATCCTTCAGGGTTGGGTATGGGAAGCACATCAGCTCGATTTAGCAATGAAATACTATCGCATAATATAAGCTCATTTCCTAATGGATCTTCATCACCCCCAAATAGTACTTCTTGGGGTCGGGCATATACAACCACCACAGTAACCTATCAAAACCACCCTTTAATTGTGAATGTAAAAACAAATGCAGGAGGAACTTCTACTGAAATTTACAAAAATGGAAAACGTATTGATAATACAAATGGTAAAGCAGGAAATGGAGTGGATTTAAATTTTAATGAATTTAACAATCTTCAATTTTTAATTGGTATGGGACGAAGTGGAATTGCAGGCAGAACAACCTCTCAATTAAACGGAATGATTGCTGAAGTGATTTCTTATTCATCACCAAATTCTGCTATCAACCAACAAAAAATACAATCTTATTTAGGAATTAAGTATGGTGTTACTATGCAAGACGATACAAGTTCTTTGACCGATTATAGGTTAAACGATGTTGACTATATAGACTCACAGGGCAATGTAATTTGGGATACAAGTGTTAATGCAGGTTATAACTATGATATTGCGGGTATTGGACGAGATGATGATTCTTTATTAAACCAAAAGCAATCACGAAGTCAAAACGATGAATCGGATGGTACTGGATCAACAAGTGGATTTTTAAAGATTGGTTTAACAGAATTATATGATACAAACAATGATAATATAACAAGTAATATCACAGTATTTAATGATAAAGAATTTTTAGTTTGGGGTAACAATAATGCTAATTTAGGTTCAGCTGCTGCAACAATTACAGTTAATATGAGTGCTGGTCCTGGTATTACCCCTGCTTTAACAACCAATGTTTCATTTACAGCAATGCAACGGATATGGAAAGTTGTAGAAAATGGAGGAGATATTCCTTCGGTGCAAGTTTCAATTCCTCAAAATGCCATAAGAAATATTACTCCGCCGGGGTCTTATTTAATGTTTATATCTGATAATGGTATTTTTGATCCAACGGCAAAGTATCGAGTAATGACTTCGGATGGTAACGGAAATTTACTAGCAGAATATGATTTTGATGGTACAAAATACATCACATTTGGCTATGCTCCGCAAATTATAGTTGAACGCTCTATATATTTTGACGGCGCAGGAGATTATGTAGATATGGAAGATGCTTTGGATTTAAACCCATCAGAATTTACAGTTTCTGCATGGATTAAAAGAGACGCCGGATTAACAAATGCTTCAATTATTTCAAAAAGAGATGTTTCATATACGGAGGGTTACGATTTTAAAATTACAAGTTTAGGTCGTTTTGAAATGAGTTGGAAAAATGGAAGCACACAAACAATAGTGTCGGATGTTGTTATTCCAGAAAATGAATGGCATCATGTTGCTGTAATTTATAATGGTTCAAATGCTAATTTGTATATTGATGGTGTTCTTGATAAGGTTGAAACATTATCAGCACCAACTTCTACTACGCAATCATTTTTTATCGCTGCGGCAGGAAAAAACACCCCAGAAAGGTTTTTTAAAGGTAATATTGATGAAGTTAGGGTTTGGGATATTGCATTATCTGTAGATCAATTGAGGTATATTATGAATCAAGAAATTGTAGATAAGGATATTACAACTGGACTAACACCATTACCATTAATCAAAGGTTATGTGATTCCTATAACTATTACAAAGAATGAAATTGCGCCAATTTCTTGGGCTAGTTTGGCAGGATATTATCCCATGTCTATATATACATATACAAATACCAACGATCTGTCTGGTAACAATCATCAAGGAGCCTTAAGAAATTTAAATACGGTTGATCGTCAAACAGCACCATTACCATACGAGTCTCAAAATAATGGTGATTTAAATAATTCGACTACTTGGTTAAATGGCAATGTTCAAACGATACCCGGTACAACATCAATTGCGAACCCAAGTGTTACTGTTGATTGGAATATTGTAAGAACATCACATAATGTTGATGTAAATAGAAATTTAAAATTACTAGGGTTAATTTCAGAATCTACGGCTTTGGTTACGGATGAAAACATTACAGATTCAGAACTAACCATTGGGGATAATGGTAATGATTACGAGTTAAATATTACTCATTATTTAAAATTAGATGGAAAAATAGATTTACAAAACGAATCTCAATTAATACAAGGCGAAGGAAGTTGGTTAGATTTTGACAGTAGTGGTTATTTAGAGCGAGACCAACAAGGAACTGCAAATAGTTTTACCTATAATTATTGGTCATCACCAGTGAGTTTACGAAATATAACGGCAAATAATACGTCACATAACTTAGTAGATGTATTAAGAGATGGTCATGCGGGTGGTGATATTGTTGGCAATTTAACCTTTGGATCAGGGCCTATTTTTGCTGATGGACCAGCATCCAATCCGCGCAAGATAGCTACGTATTGGCTGTGGAAATTTGTAAATAACCAAACGAATGATTATGCTAATTGGGAATGGATTGGAGATTCTAATAATATTAATGTAACAGAAGGTTTTACAATGAAAGGAATTTCGGATTCAGGAAGTTTAGACATGTCTATTGAAAATCAAAACCATGTGTTTAGAGGAAAACCAAACAATGTATTGAATGACCAATCGCAAATAGTTCACACTACATTTACTGCGTCATTTGACACGAATGGTAACCCTAAAATTTCATTGGCGGGTAATCCGTTTCCATCTGCTTTAGATGCAGATAAATTTATTACAGATAATTTAGGAAGTATAAACGGACAACTTTACTTTTGGGAGCACTGGGGTGGAGGAACTCATAAATGGGCACAGTATCAAGGTGGCTATTCTATTCGAACTATGGCAACAGGAGTGCCAGCGGTTTCGCATCCAGATGTTGATCAAACAGGAAGTGGTACAAAAACACCGACACAGTATATTCCTGTGGGACAAGGGTTTTATGTAATTCAAAATCATGATGGTGTCGGAACTAATAATCCAACAAACCCCCAAGGAGGAGATGTGGTATTTAAAAACAGTCAGCGTATTTTTATAACTGAAAATCTTTCTACTGGAAATTCTGTATTTACAAAAGGGAAAAATTCAAAAGAAAAGGAAGTCTATAAAACAACTAAAGAAGGAAAAAAAATTATTAGAATTGGTTTTACTTCACCTACAGGTTTTCATAGGCAAGTAGCAACTGTTTTTATGGATGGTGCTACTGATGAAATTGATCACGGTTACGACGGAGTTGCAGGAGATTTCTTAAAAAATGATGCCTTTTTTGCTCAAGACAATCGCAATTTGGTTATCAATGCTTTTGGTGAATTTGATGTCGAAAGAGAAATTTCGATTTCTGTTTTTATAGATGAAGAAAGTGAAGGCGGACTTCAAAAATTTAAAGTAGTAGCTATAGAAAATTTTGATCAGAATATTAATGTGTATATCAAAGACAATCAGAATAACGGAGAAACCTATGAAATTACAAATGATACTTTTGAAATTCAACTAGAACCTGGAGAGCATAAAGATCGTTTTTCATTGGTATTCCAATCACGATTGTTAGCATTTGATGAGTTGCCTAGTATCGAAGATGGCTTTGAAATTTATATGAATAATGATCAATCTGAAATTAACATCAATAGAATTACTGATGTTGAAATTGTGAGCGCTACATTGTTTAATTATTTAGGTCAAACAATGAAAGTTTGGACTAAAGGCCTGTCAGAAAGAAATATAAAATTACCAGTAAACACCGCTACAGGAGGTTATATACTTAACCTTAAAACAACTAATGGAAATGTGGCAAAAAAATTAATAATCAAATAATCAATATTTACCAACTAACAATCAATCCTAAACTTTAATGAAACCAATTAAACTTTTAGTTGTACTTTTAATATGTACAGTACAACTAGTCTTTGCTCAAGATAAATATAAACGAGTAAAAATTACGAATGTAAATGAAACAACGATACAGCAATTAGATGACTTAGGTATAGATTTAACCTGTGGTGTTGTATTAACAAATAATCAATTAACACTAGAATTAAGTCAATACGAGTTAGACCTTATAACTGGGCAAGACGTTGGATATACTGTTTTAATTGATGATATGACTCAGTTTTATAAAAAACGAGCGATAGAAGACCTACCTACTGCTAGAGCCGAAATCAAAAGGCAGACCTTAAATTCTAAAGCCGCTAAATCATTTAGTGTCAAAAATATATTAAACAATGTTGGACAATATGACGATTGTGATGAAATAGATTGGGCTGTGCCCACAAATTGGAACTTGAATCCAACAGTTTCACCAAATTCATTTGGAGGTTGTTTGACGTATGCCCAAGTATTACAAGAATTAGATGATATGCGTGCAATGTACCCTAATCTAATATCAGTTAAGACCAATGCTTCGCCATCAAACCAGTTAACTTATGAAGGAAGAACCGTTTATATGGTTAGAATATCAGACAACCCTGATACTGATGAAGCTGGAGAGCCAGAAACATTATACCAATCTTTAATTCACTCACGAGAAGCAGCTACGGTAATGAATCAGTTATTCTTTATGTGGTATCTTCTAGAAAATTATTCTACTGATGACGCTATAAAGAACTTGGTTAATAATCAAGCCTTATATTTTATTCCTGTTTTTAATCCGGATGGATTTGTATATAATCAAACCGTAGCACCAGATGGTGGAGGTGGACAGAGAAAAAACAGAAATACATCAGCATCTGGAAGTTGTTCTACTTATGCAGAAGGTATAGATTTAAATAGAAACTCTGCATATTATTGGGGTAATGGAGGATCTTCTTCAAGTTCATGTAGTGGCACATATATGGGAACAGCACCATTTTCTGAGAATGAAACACAAATTATGCGTGATTTCTTTTTACTGCATGATTTTAAATCACCATTCCTATAAAAATGCAATGTTGCATGCCTATGCAGGAACAAACATTACAAACCCTAGACCTAATGAGTATTCTAAATACAACCATGATATGACACGATATAATAGATATGCACAT
>Ga0256845_1002400_pt1 | contig 13591 bp, 8 predicted proteins | sample RiftiametaG_FD_189101 | JGI IMG/M metagenome (GOLD analysis project Ga0256845, IMG submission 189101) | Tube worm associated microbial communities from hydrothermal vent at the East Pacific Rise, Pacific Ocean - Riftia | ecosystem: Host-associated > Annelida > Integument > Unclassified ...
CTAAAGCTAGTATCAATGCCACATTCGATACCCTACCCGCAACTCTCGCAGCTTACCGTTTTTTCGCCAATCCAAAGGTAACGCCCCAAAGTATGCTCACACCACATCGTCAACAATCAATAGTCAGGGCGATGCCCTAGGTATAAGTCATTTAAAGCATCAAGCCCTGAAGGGGCGACACAATACGTAAAAGTAATCCTGAGTTAAATATCCCATGAATCAACCCCCACCAGCACTACCGCCTCATCCTCAACCTCCCGTTCAGGCCAAAAACTGTGGACTCGCGATCACCAGCCTAGTGCTAGGTCTAAGTTCTCTAATTTTCTCCATCATCACAGGGTTGCCCGCCGTGATCTGCGGACATATCGCACTCGGAAAAATCAAACGAGCTCAGGGGTCGCTCAGCGGAAACGGAATGGCGATCACAGGTCTCGTTCTAGGCTATATCTCTTTTCCTCTCACCATCGTTGCGATCGCGGCAGCCCTGCTAACGCCTCTCATTTTGAAGTCGCAGAAAAAAGCTGAGATAATGACGAATTCTAATTACGTAAAAAGTCTTCACCTTTTTCTCTTCGATTATGATCAAGACTTCGGAAGATTTCCCGACTCCTTAGATCAACTCGTAACCAAAGAAATCATTACTCAGGAAATACTCCAAAACCTCAAACCTCAAAAAGGCGGTGATTGGCAGTATTTTTCAGGTCAAAGCACTGACTCAAACCACGAAAACATCTTACTGGCTTCACCCACAGCAATTGACGGAAAATGGGTCATTCTGCAAATCGATGGCTCGGTTAAACAACTCAAAGACGCCGACTACCAAGCCGCCCTCCGCGCCCAACAGCATCCATAGAGCTAATATCTCGCTCATATCATCAGCCTCATTTGTCGGCATCTCGGGAAATAATTCAATCGTGCTCAACCACTGCCATGATCACTATCCAACAACTCAACGCCCTCCCCGCCGCCCTCAAAAACCTCCCATCCCCACGCGTGCTCGTGCCCACCATGGGAGCGCTCCATGAAGGTCATCTCACCCTCGTCAAACGCGCCCGTGAAATAGCAGGCCCCGACGGCACCGTCATCCTCACCCTCTTTGTGAACCCCACCCAGTTCAACAAACCTGAGGATCTTAAAAACTACCCCCGCACTGAAGAACGCGATTTAGCCCTCAGTAAGATCCACGGAGTAGACCTCGTCTTCGCCCCCGAAGCAGGCAGCATGTATCGCGAAGACAGCTCGGTAACCGTCACCGAAAACGCACTCGCCACCCGGCTCTGCGGAGCCACCCGCCCCGGCCACTTCGACGGAGTCTGCACCGTGGTGCTCAAACTCCTCAACCTCACCCAGCCCGACGCCGCCGTCTTTGGAAAAAAAGACTACCAGCAGCTCGCCGTCATCCGCCGCATGGTGCGCGACCTCAATGTGCCAGTTCAAATCGAAGGCGTAGAAACCGTCCGCGAACCCAGCGGACTCGCCATGTCATCGCGGAACACCCGGCTAACCGCAGCGCATCTATCCGATGCCCCACGCATCCGCCGCGCCCTACTCGCCGCCCAATCAGCCTGCAAAACTGGAGAAACCTCAGTCAAAACCCTCAGCACCATCGCAAAGAAGGAAATCGAAAACTCAGAATCCGGAGCTGAAATCGACTACCTCGAACTCCTCGATGCCAAATCGCTGAGCCCCATTGAATCCGTCACCGCCCCCGCCGTCCTCGCCACCGCCGTCTTCTACGGAGATGTGCGACTGATCGACAACATCGAGCTGCTAACCATTTAAGCTAATCTCTGAGAGCACCTGTGCCAATGAGTGTGCGGTGGATGCTGTAGCTGTTGTTGGATTTCCTGAGCCGTCCTGCGATGATGGATGGGCTGATCGAGAGTTGTTTTGCGGCTCCGCGGATTTCACCTGCGGTTTTGAGATGGCGGATTTCTTGATCCCATATTTCTTGGGGAATGAGGGTGTTGAGGGCAAACTCATCAGCCTCCCGCTCCACTTTTGAGTTATCGCCAGCCTCGGAGTCGTCAAAAAATACATCGTCACTGGTTTTTAAATGTTTTACCACATGCCCGAGCTCGTGGAAAAGTGTGTGCCAGAAGTTGTCGAGTCGGTTATGACGGTAGGTGAGTCCGATGACGGGATTGCCATTTTTATTCATCATGGCCCCTCCATCCAAATAGGTCTTGGGCAAATGTTTCACATTGGGGATGACGGCGATTCCTTTTTCATGCAGGGCTTTAACGATGAGTTCACGCCCGCTCTCAAACTGAGTGAGAATGGTGAGGCTTTTGATGAACACTTCCATGTTTTCAGCGTCGTATGGCGGGAGATTCAGTTTTTCAGATTCTCGAAGAACGTAGCATCGCCACGCTTGAAGCGCATATTCATCGACTTGGGTATCTACTTTGAACCCCGTGCGGTTAAAGGCGGCAATGGGCTCATTATTCATTCCTGAAAAGAATTCTTGGAGAACTTCCTCGGCATGCGCTCTGAGTTTTTTGAGTGAAATATCGCCCAGCCACCCTAGTTTTCTCATCTCATTGAGCGGGTATTTTTCAGGGTTGATCTCCGCTGGAATGTGATCGACCCCGAGTAAGGTTTTCGCAGAAATGCCAAGTTCTTTGCAGAGCGTTCGAGCCATTGTCATGGTGAGATCCCGCTTGCCGGAGAGGATTTCTGAAACGCGGGCTTTACTGCCGATGAAGGGAACCAAGTCTTTTTGTTTCAACCCCTGTTGATCCATGCGGAACTTAATGGCCTCGATAGGGCTAGGTGGCGGTACGTTGACGACCTTGTTTTCGTAGATCTCAATGAGGTGAGCGAGTAGCTCAAGCTCGTCGGCCTGAGCCGTATCCTCGTCAGGATTGGCAAGCATCAGCTCTTCGAGCCGAGTCATGGCCTCGTCGTAGTCGGTTTCTGTTTTGATTAGCTTGTTCATCATTTTTTCATAAGTTGCGACAAAAAGGCGGGGAGCCCCCTTAGTCTAGTTTCCATTGATCGTATTCGGCATGGGTGCCAATTTTCTGGATCATCACAATGCCGTTCTGGTAACGGACGATGACCACTAATCGGAAGTTATTTCCTCCTATGTTAAAGACGACTCGATCATCACTGAGGAAGTCGGCTGAGTTGTATCGGTTGCGGATATCTTGGGTGGTTTTCCATTCCGCATCTTTGGCATCTTGAAGCCAGCATGAAAGTGGCGTCTTGGCACGGGCGTGCTTCCGCATGAATTTTTCTAGCGTTATTTGACCAAGCACCTCCATTGCTGAAGCGAGCCTATACTGAAAAATTGTCTTCAGACAAGAAGAAAGTTCCCAAATGTGAAACTTGATGTTTTTCGGGTTGACATATTTAATTGATCTCTGGTCGGCTATCCCCAGATCGAAAAAGGCGTAGGCAATGCTACAACATCACCTACGCCGATAATCCTTAAATTAACCTCCAGCCGAGGATAGTCTCGCAGAAGCTTCATTGGACTGGGTGAATACGAAGAGGTAAATCAATTTAGAGCATGAAGGGGTTGATTTTTCAATCGTCTTTAAGCTCTTTCAAAAGTTGCGTTAACCTCCCAAATCCAAGGTGCAAAGCTCAAATCCCCCCTCAAGGGCACCTTCGGCAATTTTCTTATTTTAATTTGTTCGCTTCAATCAATCAGTGATATGAACTCAATCACAATCCACACCCCCTCCCTCACGCACAGGGGCCCCCTTCAGGTAAATTCCTAATTCGTAATTCCCCCAATGCCCAACGCTCAATTTCACCTCCACCACTACCCGCAGCAAGAAATCCTTGCCGATGCCTTACTCAAGCGAATCGAGCAAGAAGGTCGGGGTGACCCCTTTTATCAGTCTCATGTGCTGGTCAGAAATCAGGGCATGGCGACATGGCTTAAACGCCGCATGGCTGAGCAATCGGGCATTGCCATGCAAGTGCAGTTCCCCCAGCCGAACCGCTTCCTTCAGGACGTCATCGGTAACCAGTCGATTGATCCGGAGTATTTGAAATGGGAAATTTTCTCGACCTTACCCAGATTACTCGAGCGGAAAAGCTTCCACCTCCTCGCTTCTTATCTGAACAGCGCGCAGGACCCCACAGAGGCCGCACTTAAACGCTATCAGCTCTCAGGAATCATCGCGGGGCTATTTGATAAATACCTACTTTACCGCCCGGAATGGGTCATCGCTTGGGAAAAGAATGATCGTCCCCACTATCTTCCCGCGACACAACACGAGCCATGGCAACGGGAACTCTGGCTCGCCCTAGGCCAAACACAGGGGCATGGAGCCAACCATCACTGGTCGCAAATCCTACTCAACGACAAGGCCCCCATCGAACTCCCCGACGACTCGATCAAAGCGCTCCATGTTTTCGGCGTTTCCAATTTCGCCCCAATCTATGTCCAGTTTCTCTATCGGCTCAGCGAACAAATCCCCGTGCACATCTACTGGATGAACCCGGTGGAAGCCCATCAAGGATATTGGGAAGACTCCCCAAGCCGCCACCAATGGACCATGGCGAAGGCATTTGACGATCCCGAAACGTTGAACCACCACAACCCACTGCTGGCTAGCTTCGGTCGCTTGGGCCGCGAGTTTGTGCATACCCTCTACGGCGGAAACCACACCGACTACCATGTCCAGGAAATCGAGTCTCACTTCCCGTCTCCGGTGATTGAGCATCCTCAGACCCGACTCCAATATCTCCAGAGCAGTCTCTACAATAACAAGCCCAGCAAAGAAAAACAAATCAGTGACAACGACACCAGCGTCTCTATCCATGGCTGCCACACCCCGCTGCGTGAACTTGAGACATTAAAAAACTACCTACTCACTCTGGCTGAAAGTGCGCCCCTCGACACCAGTGACGTCCTGGTCATGTGTCCTGACATCAAATCCTACGCCCCCGCAATTGAAGCCGTCTTTGGTGGTAACGAATTCCCAGCCCTCACCTTTAGCATCGGAGACAGCCACTCACCGGACAGCGATCCATCAATCGCCGCCGTGCTGCAACTATTCTCCCTGCACACCCTGCGCTTCACTAACCACGAGGCGCTTGCACTGCTTTCCACTCCCGCCATCCGTAACCACTTCGAACTCAGTGAAGACGACCTATCCACCCTCCGCGACTGGATTATCCGCAATGGAATCCGCTGGGGATTTGATCGATCTCACGTCCAAGACATTGCACCTAACTGCCCACAGTCACCATGGACGTGGAGGGATGGAGTCAACCGAATGCTGCTCGGCTACGCCATGCCCAATTCAGATAATGGCACAGATCCCGAAACCAGCGCACCCACCCTATGGCGCGGAATACTCCCCTTTCACGATATCGAAGGGAGCAACACCCGCATTTTAGGCTCGCTCTGTCAGTTTCTCGACTGGTGCGCACAGATCCGCAATGAACTCAGCGAATCCCGCAGCCTTGAAGCTTGGGTCACAACCACCCGCAGCTGGATCGATCTAGGGTTCGACAAAGATGCAGAGAGCCAGCAGAATTTACAACCTCTCTATCACGTGCTCGACACCATTCTCAAGCAATCAACCGCCACCAGCGAAGAACTCCCCGTAGAAGTCTTCCGTGAGCACCTGAGCAGTCAGCTCCAAGACACCAGCAATCCACGTGGATTTCTCAGCGGAGCGATCACCTTCTGTGAGATGAAACCCATGCGCGCCATCCCGTCACGTGTCATCTGCCTGCTAGGAATGAATCACGATGCCTTCCCACGCCAGAACTCAGAGGTGCAATTTGACCTCACTCAACTCGATCGGCAAAAAGGAGACCGCTCAACTCGCGACGACGACACCTACTCATTTCTCGAAGCCCTACTTTCTGCCCGAGAGTCACTCTACATCAGCTACATCGGCACCTCGATCAAAGATGGCAAAGAGCGGCCACCGTCCACGGCGCTGCAAACTTTGCTCGATTACGAACCTGATCTCAAAAACTGCCTCCACCAAGAAAAGCTCCACTCCTTCGACCCCCACTATTTCAAAGCGGGTCACGAGATCAGTCATAACAAAGCGCTCAAAAAAGCAGCCGAACTCCTCATCGCGCAAATCGGAAATGAAACCGAAACGGAGAAAAGCACACCCGACACCGCCCCGTTCCACATCTCAGAGCCAGCTGAGCAACAATCCCTAGACCTCAACCGCTGGATCAGCGCGATCACCCACCCTGCCAGGCACTTTTTAAAGAACAGCCTGCAGGCCCGCACCCTATTCAAAGAGAGCCCGCTCGATGGCAATGAAGCCATTTCGTTAGACACACTGGACAGGTATCAAATGAGGCAACAGATCCTCAGCACAAGAGGACTGCCCCCCGAGCAAATTCAGGCATGGAAACAGCAAGGGAAATTACCCGCGGGCGGATTAGGGAAAAAGGAAATCGATACCAACTTCTCTGAAATCATCGATAGCCTCCCAGAAATCCCCGAGGTCGAAACAATGGAAATCACTGTCGAAATCGATGGCATCACCATCACCGGCAATATTCCTCTGGGTGAGATCGATGAGCAAAGAGCTATCGTTGTCGCCGATGCATCATCCGGCAAAGCGGCCACCCAGCTCAAAACATGGATCTACCAACTTCTGGCCAGCGCCCAACTCAACGAGTCGGTGGGGAGTCGATTATTCTACATCGAGAAAAACCAACTCAAACACAAAAACCTCAGCCCAGCGGCCGATTACGCAGCTCATCTCTCAGAGCTCATGCAAGTTTACCACCAGTCGCAGCAGCGCCCCCTGCCCCATTTCTCCCAAACTGCCCTCGCCTACCTCAGCCAAAAAGCCAAAAAAGGAGCCACCGAAATCGAACACGAACAAAGCAGAAACACCGCAGCACTCAGCAAGTGGAACTCATCAAACTTCCACACTGGAGAGTCGGAAGACGAAGCTATCCAATACCTTTTCAACACTGAGGACCTATTCACCCACCCTGAATTCACGGATGAATTCATCTCCACCGCCAAACTCATTTGGAATCCCATTCTAGCCAATCAGAGTAAGTAAGCCCAATCCCCAATCTTTTTCTATCTGCCATGAATCCATTCCACGTCTGCACCACCCCGATTGAGCCAGGGCTCACCTTGCTCGAAGCCGGAGCGGGAACGGGTAAAACCTACTCATTGGTCCGCATTATCGCGCGCCATCTGGTCGAGCAGGATCTGAAAATCGATCAGATTCTCACCGTCACCTTCACCCGTGCCGCGACAGCTGAAATTAAAAGTCGACTGCACGAGCTTCTCAGCGAAATTTCAGAAAGCCTGAAAAACCCCGATCAAGATCCAGAAAACGTCAATGACCTCGTGGCCCACTGGCGAGCCACAAACACTCCCGAATTCCTCGAACAAGCCATCCTCAACATCTCCACAGCCCTCGCCAATTTCGACAGCGTTGCCATCTTCACCATTGATGGATTTTTCCAACGCCTACTCAAAGAATTCGCCTTTCAAGCCAACACCCTGTTTTCCGTCGAATTAGACACGGACGAACAAGCCCTCATCCAGACCGCCCTACGCGACTACTGGCGCCAAAACATCTATGGCCTGGACGAGACCCAGCTCAGAATATGGTCAACCCAAATCAAATTCGATGACGTTTCCAAATTTATCACCGAAGCCCTACGCGCATCGCAAGCTGAATTTGATCCTTACTATGAAGCATCGGCGGACCAATTATTAAAGTCATACACCCAACAATGGGCCGACTTCATTCAAGCCCTCAAAGAGCATCAAAATGCCATTCTCGATTTCTGCCAAAATCCCCCAGCGGCATTCAGCGCGGCCAGTATCCCATTCCGCACCAAAGGTTCCGCGATCACAGAACTCATTGATGAATTGCTAGCCCACCCCGACTCGGTCAAATTTGATACTGGTTACCTCGACCGCATTAGTTACCAGTATCTAGCCACCGAGGCCAAACTCAAAAAAAACAAAGCCCACCCCTTCGATGAAGGTGAAGTGAGCCAGGAGCTGATCGGATTTTTCAAATTGGTGAACCAACTGCTCGCAGCCAAACCCAAGCACCTCAAATCAGCCTACCTCGGAGACATCCTACGCTTCGTCAAAAAACGCCTCCGCAAACTAAAAAAAGAGCACAACGTTCAGAGCTACAGCGATGTCACCCAAACGCTCGCCGACATTTTCCAACAGGATGGCGATACCAGCACATCGATGAAAGAAGCGATCCGACAGCGCTTCCGCGCCGGACTCATTGATGAATTCCAAGACACCTCTCCACAACAGTGCACGGTTTTTCTTAACCTCTTTCATCATCCTGATCTCTACTTTCACATCATCGGCGACCCCAAGCAATCGATTTATCGCTTCCGAGGCGCCGATGTCTTTTCCTACATCCAGGCCAGCACAGAGGCCGAGCACCGCTACGAACTACTCACCAACTACCGATCCTCCCCACGGATGATCCACGCCGTCAACCAAGTCTTCAGCCTCAACCCAGACAATGACCCCTTTCTCGTCGAGAAGAAAATCGGCTTCACCCCAGCATGCTGGAAAGACCAAGACAAGAACCCGGAACTCCCAGACGGACCACCCGCACTCTACCTCCACACCATTGCCCCAGAGGTAGGCAAGGCGGACAATGTCAGAAAAGCGACCTGCCGAAGTATTGCACAGGAGACACTCGATCTTCTAGACACTCCTTGGAGCAATCATATTCCGGAGAAAAAAGGCACGATCGCCCCCACTGACATTGCTGTGCTCACCCGCACCGCGAAAGAAGCCCAAGCCATCTGTGCCGAACTCAATCACATCAATATCCCCGCCACCCTCAACACCCGGAGTTCGCTGATGGAAAGCCTGGAAACCAAAGAGATCTTCACCATCCTCAACGCCTTAAATGCCCCGAGAAAAGCCGATCTGCTACGCACAGCCTTGCTCACATCGCCCTTAGGATCGGGCACAGCTCTTACCAGTGGAGAAGAAAAAGAATTCGGCCTCATTTCAGAAGAAATGGCTGAATTTCATAACCATTGGCAAAAATACGGCCTGATGCCGATGATGCTTAAATTAATCCAATCCTTCAACATCCGCACCACCTTGCTCGCCATGAGCCAAGGACAGCGACGAATCACCAACTTCATGCACCTCATCGAACTTCTCGATGACAAAGCACGGCACGAAAAACTCACCCCATCCGCCACACTCCAGTGGTTAGCCATGGCCATGCAGGACAACATCGTGGACATGGACAGCGAAGTACTCGAACTCCGAATCGCCACCGATGCCGACGCCGTGCAAATCCTCACCCAGCACACCAGCAAAGGACTCGAATTCCCCATCGTTTTCTCCACCTGCCCGTGCCCCAGTGATCTATCACATGCTGAACCGTCCCTCAGCTACCATGACCCCGTGACTCTGACACCCCAATTTGCAGCCCATGAAGATAAAGACTCAGAAGTCTATCAACAACGCAAACAAGAATCCTACGCCGATGCCGCCCGTCTGGCCTACGTCGCCCTCACACGTTCAAAATCCATCAGCCACTTTTACATCGTCCCCCAGAGTAAAAATAAACCTGAAGAGCATGCGATCTTTCAAATGCTCGGCACCTCTGACGAGTCTGCGCTGCAGGCATTGGCAGCCGATTCATCGGGCACAATTATCTACGCCCCTCTTGACCCTGAAATTCTCGATCAGAAACCAGCACGCTGGGTCCCCGCTAAAGCATCCACTGAGCAAAATAACGCCCTCAGCACCCGAGACCTAGACAAAGTAACGATCACGCGAAGCCATCGCACCACCTCATTCACCGGCATCACGCGCAACACCCCGGAAATTGCCCACGACAGCGATTCCGATGCCGCAGACCCCACAGCAAAGGGCCCGATTACATCAACCAACCAAGAGCTAGAATCAGAGTTTTGGACCCAACTTCAAGCGGGAGCCTCACTCGGCTTGGTCTTTCACGAAACCCTCGAAGAGATCGATTTTCAAAACCCACAAGGAATAGAAAACATCATCGAAAACAAACTAAAAAAATACAGCCCGTGGAAAGAGACGCCCAAACCAAAAACATTCAAAAATATGGTCAGCGGCATTGAGTCCGACTTACAAAAACTCCTCACCCACCAACTCAGCGAAGGTGTTCAACTCGACCAAATTCCCCAAAAACAACGCATCACCGAACCAGAGTTTCTGCTCTCGGGTTCTCAATTCTCAGTCTCATCACTCAGCCAAGTTCTCGCCGTCGACCCACCGTCGAACATCCCCGACTACTATCTTAAACAACTCCAATCGCTGCCCACATCCCATTTCGATGGCTTCCTCGTCGGCTTCATTGACCTCATCTTTGAGCACAACGGCCGCTACCACCTGCTCGACTGGAAAACCAATCGCCTGCCGAACTACAGCCAAGAAGCCCTGGCCGAATCCATGGCCGAGCACCACTACTACCTCCAATACCACCTCTACACCCTGGCACTCGATCGATTCCTCAGCCAACGCCTAGGCGACAACTACGACCCCGCCCAACACCTCGGCAGCATTTACTACGTCTTTCTACGCGGAGTAAACGTCTCAGAGCCCGGCAGCGGTATTTTCACCGACAAACTAAGCCCCAATCGCCTCCAAGCGCTACGAGCGGCCTACAGCCTAAACTCCAAATTCTAAACTCTAAGCTAGATATATTCCCTCTTGCGAAAATATCCAAATTGGATACATTGAACCAATGCCATGAAAGATCAAACAGCTGATCAAAGACCTCGAAAAAGCTGGGTTTGTAAATCGTGGCGGCAAAGGTTCACACCGTAACTTTAAGAAAGCGGGATCTCCCACGGTAACCATATCAGGAAAAGAAGGCGCTGATGCTAAAAAGTATCAGGAAAAAGATATCAAAGAGGCCATCAAACAAAGTAAAAAATAAACCATGAAAAAAACAGATAAATACCTCCGTTGGGTAGAGTGGTCAGAAGAAGATAACGTTTACATCGGGCGCTGCCCTGATTTATTTTTGGGTGGTTGTCATGGTGATGATCCCCTTGCCGTAGCTGCTGAGCTCCAACAAATCATTGATGAATGGGAAGATGTTTTTAAAGAAGATGGGAAAAAACTCCCCCCCGTCAAAGTGCGTCCAATGCTTAAAGGTCTACTCCTAGAGCACTGGTCAGGAACCGAAAAGATGCCCGATCACGTCATGGATACCTCTACTAACTTCAGCGAAAATTTTTGATTTCTTTAGAGAGATTCACCTCTGGTTTCAAAAACAAAAAGAAAATCGACCCATTCAATAATCAACTTTCGCGCATTTCGCATTCTTTCGCGGTAAAAAAAAATTCGAATAATCATCCCAAGCCATCAACCCAAGCAAAGATTCGTAAGATCCGCTAGATTCGTGGTTTAAAAATTCCCCCTCCCTCATTCCCCATGCTCTCCCATCCCTTCTCCCAATTTATTGCCCATCATCACGGCAGTAATGAGCCAGCCTTCAAAAAGCTCGTTCGTCACCTCTGCGAGCTTACTGAATCAGGTTCGTCTTGCTTGGATCTGAAGGACGAAGACACATTATCATTCAAGGAATGGCAAAAGATCCTACGCCGTGACCAGCCTGAGAGTGCCGTCTCATCACCAGGAGGAAACACCCCACTCATTCTCACCGACAATGGACAACTCTACCTCCAGCGTTACTACCTCCATGAAAAAAAGGTTTTCGAGATCATCAACCGAGCATCACGCCAGCCCAAAACAGAAATCTCTGAAACCTCATTGCAAACAATCAACTCACTCCTCGGAGATCCAAAAACCAATGATCAGGCAAAAGCCGCGGTCAGCGCCTTGGAAAACCGACTCACCATCATTTCTGGTGGTCCGGGCACAGGAAAAACCACCACCGTCGTATCCATCCTTGAGCTTCTGCGTGAGAGCGGACATTACACCTCCCCCACCGATTGCCTGTTATTAGCCCCAACCGGAAAAGCCGCCGACCGACTCCGCCAATCCATCCTAGGAGGACTAGCCCGTCTCAACATTGATCCCGAGCACTTCCCCACGGAAACATCCACCATTCACCGCGCCCTCGGATATCGACCCAATAGCATCGAATTCCGACACCATGCCAAGAACCCACTCCATGCGCGAGTCGTCGTCGTCGACGAGTCATCCATGGTAGCTCTCCCTCTGATGGCCCGACTCCTCGATGCCATCCCTGAGGATGCGAGCATCATCTTGCTAGGCGACAAAAATCAACTTTCCTCCGTCGAGGTAGGAACGGTCCTCTCCGACCTGATGCAAGCAAGCCAAAGCAAGCCATCCAACGATCACCCCATCCGGGATTGTGCCGTGACCTTGCACACAAGCTACCGCACCATGGGGGCGATCAATGCCGCCTGTGAAGCCATTCGCGATGGCCAATCAAAAAAAGCATGGAAGGTCATCCAGTCCTCCAGCGAATCCCCGGAATTCGAAGGAACCATCACCCAAGAACTCCCACCACCAAACCTACGCCGGGCGCTCAGTGACTTTGTCAACCAACACTGGCTCCCCGTGCTGCAAAACGCTTCACTGAGTCCAGCCGAAAAAATCCAACAAATCGATCAATTTCGTATCCTCACCCCCACCCACAAAGGAATTTACGGAGTGGAATCGATCAACCACACCATTGACCAAATCCTCCTCACTCACGGCATTCAAATGCGTGACGTCTGGTATGCGGGTCGCTCCGTGATCATCCAAAAAAATGATTACCCGATGGGTATCTACAACGGCGACATCGGCCTAACACTTGAAGACGATGCGGAAAACAACTCAACACTCAAAGTCTACTTCAAATCAGGAGAAGAGCTGAAAAGTTTCTCACCCGCACTTCTACCCGAATGCGCTACCGCCTGGGCGCTCACCATCCACCGCACCCAAGGCAGCGAATACGATCACATTCTGCTCATCATTCCACCCAAGCCAAAATCAAACCAAGATTCAAAAATCCTCAGTCGGGAGCTACTTTACACGGGACTGAGCCGGGCCAAACAATCCGCCACCATCTGGTGCAGCGAAGAAAGCCTCAAACAAACCATCGAAACCACCGTGCAACGAGCCTCAGGTTTGAGCCGCATGTTCAAATGACCAAGAATCTTGGATGTTTTATTTCTTTCCCTTGCCCTAATGAGGAGCCATTGCGCACTGCCCTTCATTTCACTCTCTGAGAAAGTGACCGCCAGGTAAGGAAAAAAGACGCTGTTACATGGAGAACCAGAACCGTGACACTCAGTCCATAGGTGGCTATTTCTGTTTTTGTGGATTCAGAAACCACATCGAAATGCCTAAAGTTTTCAAAGGTTCTTAAGTATCCGCTCCAGCCCCAGTAGGATGCTATGACGGGACGCGTAATCAATGTCATCAATTCCGGCAGAGCCAGCACGGCACCGGATAGCGGTAATTGCAAGCCCACCGAATAAATCGCCAATAACGACGCTCGTTCCGGAGTTTTTGAAATCGCTGAAAACCAAAGACAAGTCGCACTCATCGCAAAGGTCGTTAAAAACAGCAAAATAAACTGCGGCATAAAATCTCCCGGAAAATGACACACAGACCTCACAAAGACAGTCATCCACAAACTCTGTAAGGCACTCAACA
>Ga0256845_1002401_pt1 | contig 13590 bp, 12 predicted proteins | sample RiftiametaG_FD_189101 | JGI IMG/M metagenome (GOLD analysis project Ga0256845, IMG submission 189101) | Tube worm associated microbial communities from hydrothermal vent at the East Pacific Rise, Pacific Ocean - Riftia | ecosystem: Host-associated > Annelida > Integument > Unclassified ...
ATCAATGATAATGATAGGATTTAATGAAATCACATGAGATATAGTTGAAACGTTATTATAAGAAGAACTTTAAATAATTTGGTATTTAGGATTATGCAGAATCACTCAAGCTTGCGCTCACGGGTGCACGTAGCCCTTTTTGATGATCGCGTTCTTGGACGGTCAAAGTGCTTATTTCTGCTCTGATATTTATCATGCCCAGCACGGTCAAAAGTAGGACGAATTGAGCGTTTTTGTTCTCGTTCCTGCATCTGTCTGAACTCATGAATGCGCTTGGCAAGAATACACCCAAACTTACGCCCATTTATAAAAATACCTTTTCACACATATACAACATGTGAAAAAAGGCACGTCATTCATCGCCTCCAATTTATAACCACCGTCCCTATCTATTGCGGACTGATCCAAATAATTCGTCAATATTACATCTACCATGATGCGAGCATGGCGGCCATTACCATTTGGAAATAGATGAATAAGAACTAGCCGCTGATGGAAGCGAGCGGCTAGTTCTTTAGGCGGAGTTTAGGTATATAGATAGGTACTTTGCACTTTCGAACAAAATCACAATTTATTAATACTTATGAAACTGTTAACGCTTAAACACTTATTTTCTCAACGTTTTAATAATACCCGCCATAAAATCAGGAATTGGAGCTGTGACATGTATGATCTCTTCACTATCAGGTAGTTTAAAGCTCAGCTTTTCTGCATGTAACATAAAGGTTTTTATTTTATGTTGTTTTAAGATCGCTTGATCTTTCTCAACATCACTGTATTTTTCATCTCCTAATAATGGACAAAAACAATGCCTTGCATGAACGCGTATTTGATGGGTTCTTCCTGTAAGTGGTTTGGCTTTGACTAAACTGTAATCGCCTAAAGGCTCTATTATTGAAAAGCGTGTTTGAGAGGCTTTCCCGTTAATATCTTCAACGACGATCCTCTCTCCAGAAGGTCGTTCTTTTTTTGTCAGCGCAACATCAACCAGTTTATTTTTGTTTGACCAAACACCTGAAACGATGGCAAGGTATTCTTTGTTCATTTTGCGGTGACGCAGTTGATTTTGAAAATGAGTTAAATAAGATCTTCTTTTAGCAATTAATAAACAACCTGAAGTATCTCTGTCTATCCGATGCACTAACTCTAAAAATTTTTCTTTAGGTCTTAACGATCTAAATGCTTCTATCACGCCAAACGATAATCCACTTCCGCCATGAACCGCTATACCTGAAGGTTTGTTTAGCACTAAATATTGATTTGTTTCATGCAGTATAAGACTTTCTAGTTGTTGTACTTGAGCTAGATTAGTTAAATTAGAATGATCTTTTGCCTCAGCAACACGAATAGGAGGTACCCGAATAACATCCCCCGTTTGTAATTTATAAACGGCTTTAACCCGGCCTTTATTTACTCTTAATTCGCCTTTTCGCAAAATGCGGTAAATTCGGCTTTTAGGAACGCCTTTTAAATGAGTAAATAGGTAGTTATCAATTCTTTGTCCGTGATATTCAGAATCAACGGTCCATAATTGAACTTTATCAAAAGCAGTCAAGGGAGGTAACTTTAAGTCGATACAAGAATAGTTGAATTATCCTGTAATTTAACATGTTTAGCGAACTATAAATTCAGCCTGTTTGTTTATTTGTGGGTAAAAGACTGATAGATAAAGTCGTGTCGTTATGCCACATCTTCTTTGAAATAGTCTCTTAAATGGTCATTTAACCGTCTGTTAAGCCATGTTTCCATGCTTGAATTTTCTCTTTTGGCGGCTCTCATCACTAATGTTTGAGTTTCTGAAGCGAGCCGAATACTGTAATTTCCAATAAAGGGGATTGATTGTTGTTGTTTTTGTTGATGATGTAACTGACAGTAATCTTCTACACATTTTATAAAATTTTCTTTTATTTGACTTGCCGTTTCTCCGTCAAACTCTAACAAGTCTGGCGCATTAAGTACTTCACCTGTTAATGTGGCGCGACGCTCATCAAACTCAATGTTCCCAATAAAACCTTTGTGTAACAACATTAATACACTCCAAAACATCATTGATAAAGAGTTGCTAATCAAATTGATTCTAAAACTCAACTAACTCAAGGTCAGCTAACACAACTTAAGCTAACTATTTAAATATAGCAGTAAAATCTATTTAGTGAGGTTAATTAACCACAAATAGCCAATAAGATTAAGTACTATTTTTTTAATAGCTAACGAACAATGAACCTATTAATTACTTTAATAAGTTAACTTAACTTTTTGAATATAAATAGCTTTACTATATTTTTGATGCCAGTAACGCTCCTTGTTTTATAGCTCTTTTGGCATCAAGCTCAACGGCAAGATCAGCCCCACCAATTAAATGCACTTGCTTAAACTGTTTTTTTATTTGCTTGTAGAGTTTGTTATTTGACAGTTGTCCTGCGCATAAAACAATGGTATCAACATTTAAACATTGTGATTTACCATCAACAGTAATAAATAATCCTTGATCATTAATTTTTTGATAACTGACTCCTTTCATTAAAATAACCTTTTTATGCTTTAAACTTAAACGGTGGATCCAACCAGAAGTTTTAGCTAAATTAGCGCCTAACTTAGATGTTTTTCGTTGCAACAAATAGACTTTTCTTGGAGATGGCTCAATGATCGCTTTAGACGCTAAACCGCCACGATTATTATAATTTTGATCGACCATCCATTCCTTATTCCATTCAACCGTGGACAACGCTAAAGATTGTTGATGGGTTAAATACTCCGCAACATCATAGCCAATACCACCAGCACCAATAATTGCAACACTATCACCCACGCTTTTTTTGTCTCTTAGTACATCAATATAATTAACAACTTTTGTATGTTTAACTCCCTTAATTTCAGGTGTGCGAGGTTGAATACCGGTTGCTACAACAATTTCATCAAAATCATTTTTAATTAACAATTCACTATCCACCTGTATGGACAATTGCAATTTAACATTGTAATAGCTAATCTGATTTTTAAAATATCTCAAGGTTTCATTAAATTCTTCCTTACCCGGAATTTGATTAGCAATGTTCAATTGACCACCAATTTTATCGGATGAATCGTATAACGTTATATGGTGACCTCGTTTAGCGGCGTGAATCGCAAAAGATAAACCTGCAGGACCAGCCCCAATCACAGCGATATTTTTAACCTTATTAGTTGGTTTAAAATTCAGTAAAGTTTCATAACAAGCTCTAGGGTTAACCAAACAGCTGACCTGTTTTCTATCAAAAACATGATCCAAACAAGCTTGATTACAAGCAATGCAGGTATTAATGCTATCAGCATTACCTTTAGAAGCTTTTACCATAAAATTTGGATCAGCTAAAAAGGGTCTTGCCATTGAAACCATATCAGCATCGCCATTATTTAAAACCGCTTCTGCAACTTCTGGGGTATTGATTCGATTAGTGGTAATTAATGGAATGTTAATGTGCGGCTTGAGTTTTTTACTCACCCAAGTAAAGTTGGCTCTTGGCACTGAGGTAATAATGGTTGGGATTCTAGCCTCATGCCAGCCTATTCCTGTGTTAATGATTGATGCGCCAGCCAATTCGATTTGTTTAGCTAAATCAATCACTTCTTGCCAACTGCTTCCTTGCTCAACTAAATCTAACATGGATAAACGGTAGATAATAATAAAATTCTTATCGGTCACGCGTCGAACTGATTTAACAATTTCAACCGCCAATTTAATTCTATTATTAAAGCAGCCGCCCCATTCATCCTTTCTTTTGTTCGTTTTACTAACAATAAATTGATTAATCAAATAACCTTCCGATCCCATAATTTCTACACCATCATAACCCGCATTTTTAGCAAGTTTGGCTGTGTGCGAAAAGTCTTTAATTGTTTTTAAAATACCTTTTTTTGATAATGCTTTAGGTTTAAATGGCGTAATAGGTGACTGAATAGCCGATGGAGCAACAGAAAATGGATGATAAGCATAACGACCCGCATGCAATATTTGCATGACAATTTTGCCATCAGCATCGTGAACGGCATTGGTTATTTTACGGTGTTTGTAAACTTGCCAAAAAAAGCTCAGTTGGCAAGAAAACAACGCCCCTCGACCTGCAAAATTAGGTGCAATGCCACCGGTAACAATTAAACCAACTCCTCCTAATGCTCTTTCTTTGTAATATTGAGCTAAACGAGTAAAGCCATTTTTGACTTCTTCTAAACCAGTATGCATTGACCCCATAATCATACGGTTTTTTAATTGATGATTATGAACCGTCAAAGGGGAAAATAATTTAGCATAATGAGGATTTAACCCCTTTTTATTAATCTGATTCATTTTACTTCTGTTAACTCAATTAAAGCGGTTATTAATATACCTATAACTTAGTCTTGAGTCGCCTTAATAGCAATAGGAAATATTCCCTCACATCTTATGAATTAGTGATATTGTTGATTAAATACAACTAGTTAAGAGACTAATTCGGTTATTTTTCTTATTCTATTATATTACAACTAACACTTTTTTATGGAATGGTATAAGCTAACAACTTCACCAAATAATTATGCAATTTAAGGATTAAAATGACCAAGTTCTTCAAAGGTTTATGGTACGGGCTTAACCTTAGCCGAAAAATCTTTCTAAACCTCATGTTTTTCATCTTACTTATTATGCTTATTAGCGCGATTGCCAACTCAGATAAACGCCCTAAAATAGAAGATGGTATCACCATGCTTTTACAACCTAACGGTTACATTGTTGAACAATTAACCTACGTTGATCCAATTGACAAAGCCATGCAAGAAGCAACCAATAGTAAAGATGCTCCTGAAACATTACTTTATGATTTAACAAAAGCTCTTAGTCATGCAAAAAGCGATAAAAGAATTAGTAGTGTCACAATCAATACTGATTACATGTGGGGAGCTGGTGTGACTAAATTGCAAGATTTAGCCAGTGCGATTAAAGACTTTAAATCTAGCGGAAAAAAAGTTTATGCCTATGGCGATCACTACTCTCAAGCGCAATATTTTTTAGCCGCTCAGGCTGATGAAGTTATTTTAAACCCTCAAGGCGGTATTTTCATTCTTGGTTTTTCAAGTATTCGAAGTTATTTCAAATCTTTTTTAAATAAATTGGGCATTAACGTACACGTTTTTAAAGTTGGTACTTATAAATCAGCCGTTGAACCCTTTATCCGTGACAATATGTCAGATGCGGCTAAAAAAGCTAATCGTGCTTGGATGGGTGATTTATGGTCTGAATTTCAACAACAGCTTGCCGCTTCGCGCTCTTTAGATGCGAGTAATGTCAGTTCTTATATTAATAACTACAAAGAAAATTTAATCGCTAATAAAGGCAATGCAGCACAACTCGCACTTAACGCCAAATTGGTCGATAGCATTATGTCGCGCGTAGAATTCAGAAATAAAATGATAAAACTGGTTGGCATGGATGATGAGTCAAAATCATTTAGAAGCATTAACCACGAAGATTACCTTAACGCAATAAAATCACCCGTAAACTTTAATCAACTTAAGGCCGATAATAAAGTCGCGGTGATAACCGCTAAAGGCGTAATTTTTGATGGCGAACATAAAGAAGGAGTCATTGGTGGCGATACGATTGCTCGCTTAATTCGCAAAACTAGAAACGATGAAAAAGTTAAAGCCATTGTTTTAAGAGTTGATAGCCCTGGTGGAAGCGCTTTTGCTTCAGAAATTATTCGCCAAGAATTAGTTAAAGCCCAAGAGGAAGGCATTGTAGTGGTTACTTCAATGGCTGATGTGGCGGCATCAGGAGGATACTGGATTGCAGCAACCTCCGATGAAATTTGGGCCAAACCAAGCACCATTACTGGCTCAATTGGTATTTTTGGAATGATCCCAACATTTGAAAAACCGCTGAATGAATGGGGGATTTTCCGTGATGGTGTTGGTACAACTAAATATGCTAATCCCGTTGATGCAGGATTACCTTTATCCCAAGATGTGGCTGAAATTATTCAAACCAGCATTAATGCCGGTTACGATTCTTTTTTAAATATCGTTTCTCAAGGACGCAATATGACTAAAAAAGCTGTTAACAAAATAGCTAAAGGGCGTGTTTGGTCAGGTATTCAAGCTCACAAATTAGGCTTGGTCGATAAACTCGGTGGCCTGCAAGATGCAATAAAATCTGCCGCAGATCTTGCTGGAATAAAAGAATATGATGTTCAATATATCACTCGAACGCTGACTGAAAATGAAATATTCTTAAACGAGTTATTTAACCAATCGCAAATACAAGAGCTAGTTCAACAAAAGCAAATGACTCGCAGTAAAGCGACCATAAAAAATACCGTACTTAACCAAATTAAAGCGGGTTTCAACACACTTAACCAGTGGAACGATCCCAATCATATTTACGCTAATTGTTTTTGTGAACTTCAGTCAACAAAATAGCCCATATTAATCGCCATAATCTTAAGTTAGATGAACTTAAGATTATTGGCTTTGAGTTTAGAGAGCCTGAATTTAAAACATTAGAATTTAGGACGTTAGAGCTTAAATTATCTTTCTATTAGCGAGTGACAAAGAAAGTGTCGATTGATCTAGGTATTCTAACTCTCCTCCAACTGGCACGCCTTGTGCCAGTCGAGAGACTTGAACATTATTTATTTTTTGAGCCATTTGAGCAATAAAATGTGCCGTTGCTTCACCTTCAATTGTTGATGAGGTTGCAACAATAATTTCACTTATTACACCTTCACTCAGTCTATCTTTTAACAAAGACATTCCAATTTCATTAGGACCTATACCATCTAAAGGTGATAATTGGCCTAACAAAACAAAATACTTTCCATGAAAATTGGCAGTTGATTCTATCGCTAATACATCGGATGGTGATTCAACCACACATAATAAACTTTCATCTCGTCGAGTATTTTTACAAATCTCACATTGCTCCGCTTCAGTGTAATCTCTGCAACGTAAACAATTGCCAATATCTTGCATTGCTTGTTGCAGAGTTGACGATAAAAACAAACCGCCTTGGCGGTCTTTATCTAATAAATAATACGCCATTCGTTGAGCTGATTTTTTTCCAACTCCAGGCAAACAACAAAGAGCTTCAACTAATTCTTTTAATAATGATGGTGATGACATTGATAAAATACTCTTTACAGAAAGTTTTTAATTAAATGAATTTAAAAAGGCATTTTAAAACCAAACAATTTGGGATTAACCATGAATGCGCAGTTTTAATAAAGCTTTTATTCTATGCTTAAAAAGTGGATATACGTATAATTACCATAAACTCTTAAATTGTAGCCCCTACAGATAATGGTAGTCTTGTATTACATTAACACTAGACTAATAACTAATCGTAGCTTTCAGATCCATAAACATTACAGGCTCTGAAGCATTTTGATTACCTTCGGTATCTAATAATGTAAAACCTTGTTTTTTGTAAAACTCAAGGGCTTCTTGTTTTGCATCAGTAACCACAAATCGACAACCAATCATTGGTGCAATTTCATCAATAGCAATGGCTATAGTTAAATCAACTAAGATAGCTCCAAGTCCATGTTTTTGAAAACGGCTATCAACAGCAAGTCTAGCTATTTTGACAGCGGGTAAAGAATCGTATTTATTTGCATAAGCACAATCTTCAAGTTTATAACTTTCTCTAAGGTCTATTTCACTACAAGTAAGGGTAATATAGGCAATCACCCTACCATCCTCCTTTCCTTTTTCATCAATTTCGATACAAACATAAGTTTGAGCAACCATTGACTCTTGAAAGTCTTTTGCTTGATTTTTAAGAAAACTCTTAAGCGGTAGAAAAGCTGGGTTTCCTGTCTTAAAATGATTAACAGAATCAGTAACTTCTATTGGTCGAACAAAAAAATCAGTGCCTAATTCCATGAATTTTAGTTATTTCCCTATTAGAGTACTTTTCATATGATAGCTCTGTCCAGTATGACAAAGAGTCTAAACAAGAAACGAAACTATTTACTAAGACGAGGTACGTAGAGATTTAAGGATCTTACGACCTTTTTGAAGTGATTTTCTGGCTTTTGGGTTAGCTTTATCTTCATTCATATGCACAACAAATCGAGCAGCATCTTTGCCACTTAGCTCAACTCGACCGAATGTAGTACTTTTAATTGACATTTATTAACTCTTTAATTTATTAATGAATGAAGTCACTTGCTACTTCATAACTAAATTATATACTCAATCCCTATTTTGAGCAATTTTAGGCACTTAGAACTTAAAAAGGCATTTTAAAACCTGAAGGTAAAGGCATACCATTTGTCACAGAAGACATCATGTCTTTTGTTTGTTCTTCAACTTTTCTTACCGCATCATTAACAGATGCAGCAATCATGTCTTCTAAAATTTCTTTATCTTCTTGCAATAAAGCGGGATCAATTTGTACCGATTTTACATCATGTTTTCCTGTCATGGTTATTTTAACCATACCAGCGCCCGCCTCACCTAATACTTCTACGTTAGCTACTTCAGATTGCGCTTGTTGCATTTTCTCTTGCATCTGTTGCGCTTGTTTCATTAAGTCGCCTAAACCTTTCATAAAGACCTCATTGTAAATTTATAATTAATATTCATGATGTTGAATATTTTGTTTTAAAGTTTATTGAATATTTAAACAAATACTTTGTTTATCAAATGTTGCTGATAACGCTTGCTGCAATTTTATAACACAAGGATCTTCGTTCAATTGAACAAAGGCTTGATCAATTTCTGCTTGATGTTTTTTAATTTGTTTTAGTTTTGGAGTTTCTGGTAATTCTTCTTTTTCAACCAATGAAATGTTTAAAACTTGATTATTATTGAGTTGTGTTTCTGAATTAAAATATTGCTTTAATTGATTAAGTAATGATTGTTTTATATTGTCCGTAAGAAGATGCTTAACATGGGTTAAATAGTTTATTGTTAACTGAGAATTTTCGTAACAAGCCATTGAATTTAATAAAATTTGTAATGCATTGCCTCCAATTGACATTTGATCAATGGTAAAATGCCAGTTGCCGTAATTAATTTCTTTTAATAAAACCGTTGGTTGTTGCGGATATAAACGTTTTACTTCTGAGCTATCATCCATTTCATTAGATGTTTGTATAACCGTAGTTTCCACATCGCTTTGTGCTTCTTTAAGCTTTTCTGCTTGAACGTTATTAGTGATATTTTGAGGCAAAGGTTCTGTAATTTCTCGAATATTTGTTTCTTCAACCACTATTTTTTTTAAGGTCGGTTCCTTAAGAGCTGTTTCTTTTACTGATATTTCAGCTTCTTCTTTTTTCTCTTTTGAAGAATAATTTTCAGCTGATTTTTTTTCTTGTTGAGGTAAACTATTTAGTTTTTTTTTTACATTATCTAGATTTAATTTTAATGGTTTAAAAGCTAAAACTCTTAGCAATGCCATTTCAAATCCTTGCCGAGGATGCGGCGCAAATGGAAGATCTTTTTTAGCTTGCAAAGATAATTGATAATACAACTGAAGATCCGCTGGCGAGATTGATTTAGCTAACACTTTAATCTTCTCATCATCTGATTTTTCTGTCGCTTGAGCAACCGCAATTTTGTGTAATAAACTTAACCAGTCAGACATCACTTCAATATAGTCAGGAGAGTATTGAGCCATATCTTGGATGATTGCCATTAACTGCACAGAGTCATCTTGTTGAATCGCATCAAGAATATTTAAGCAAAAACTCTGGTCAATACTGCCTAGCATTTCTAAAACACTCGCCAATTCAATTTGAGAATCACAATAAGCAATCGCTTGATCTAATAAGCTCAAAGCATCGCGCATACTACCATCTGCACCTTTGGCTATTGGTATTAATGCTTTTTCTTCAAATTGGATTTCTTCAGCACCAAGGATCATCGACAAATGTTCAATAATTTGCTGTTCTTCCATTCGTTTTAAATGAAACTGCAAACAACGAGAAAGAACGGTTACTGGTAATTTTTGTGGATCCGTGGTCGCTAACAAAAAGATAACATGAGGTGGAGGCTCTTCAAGTGTTTTAAGTAATGCATTAAAACTGTGCCCACTAAGCATATGAACTTCATCAATTAAATAAACCTTATAACGACCTCGAGTCGGTCGATATTGAACATTGTCTAATAACTCGCGGGTATCTTCTACTTTGGTTTTAGAAGCGGCATCAATTTCCATTAAATCAACAAAATTGCCTTGATCAATCTCTAAACAGGTAGAACAGCGACCACAAGGTTTTGAGGTAATACCAATTTCACAATTTAAGCTTTTAGATAAAATGCGAGCAATAGTGGTTTTACCAACACCGCGAGTACCGGTAAATAAATAAGCATGATGCAAACGTTGGCTTTCAAGCGCATTAATCAAAGCTTTAGCGGTTTGTTTTTGACCGACTAATTCTTCAAACGACTTAGGACGCCATTTTCTGGCTAAAACTTGATAACTCATTGAATAAAAAGGCTTATCTACTCGGGTGATATTTGAGTTTGAATTATATACTTATCGCCTGAAGAAAGACAGACTGACTCTATAAAATATTAAATTCTCATCATATTTATTCCGAACTCAGATTGTTTATTTTATATTGATAAAAATACATTGATAAAAGTATTTGTATATTTGGATAAACCCCTTTAAAATACTACTCATGCAAGTAGCCGCCACTAAGGAGCTAAATATGGATCAGTGTACGATTCAAAAAAATGCCAGTTTAATCGCTCAAAGCTGGATTGAACATGAACCAACTAAAATTCAATCAGGTTTACAAAACGAAAATGGTTTTGGAACCAACCTTGGACTGCAGGTACACGGGATACTCCAAGTACGCTCTCCTCAAATTGCTCAAAGCTACTACCAAAAAGTATTAAAGTTTGGAATTTAACCGGTGACAGAAAAGAAGGTTAAACGAACAACCATAGCAACAGGTTTTGGTGGCAACTATCAAGATGATTCAGAGGCCTTATCACTTGATAAATTAGTCAATCAAGTGCCATCAGCAACCTTTTATATGAGAGTTAACGGTAATAATGAAGGTGCCCAGTTATGCCATGGTGATATTGCGGTTGTTGACCGCTCATTAGATCCGCCTCCAAACGCCATTGTTGTTGCCATAATCGATTCCGAACTTGTTATACGTCGTTATCATTTGAACGGTCAAAAAATTGAGTTATATCGCGATTCAAATGCTCCTTCAGAAATTTTAAATAAAGAGGATTTTGAAATATGGGGAGTGGTTACCTTTTCACTTAAATCACACCAAGCAAATAATGTGTAAACGATCTTATGCATAAAAGAGTCATTGCTTTAGCCGACTTAAATAATGCCTTTGTCTCAATGGAGAGAATTTTTGATCCCAAGCTTCATGGTATTCCAGTTGTGACGGCATCAAATAATGACTCAATGATCATTGCACGATCTTATGAAGCCAAAGCTCTCAATATAAAAATGGCTCAACCTTACTTTCAGGTTAAACATCTTGAAAAGCAAGGGCTTGTCGCCCGCTCTGCCAACTTCCCTTTGTATGCCAATATTAGTAACCGTTTTGTTTCGGTATTAGAAAATTTTTCCAACCATGTTTCTCAATATTCAATTGATGAATGTTTTTTTATTCTTAATCAAAAAGAAATTAATGGTTTGGAAAGTTATGGTCAGTTAATCAAAAAAACTCTTTTAAAACACCTAGCTTTGCCTGCAGGCATTGGTATTAGCTCCAGTAAAACGCTTTCAAAGTGCTGTAATTATGCAGCAAAAAAATACCCTGCGACAGGAGGCGTAGTTAACATTTTTGGCGATGAAGAAAAGCGTAAACGTTTATTAAAAGTGATTCCAGTTAGTGAGGTTTGGGGCTGTGGTAAAGCAACCACCATAAAGCTTAACAGCATTGGCATTACTAGCGCATTAGAATTGGCTAATTTTAACCCATCAAAAGCACGAGAACTATTTGGCATTAATTTATTTAAAACCATTAAAGAATTAAATGGCAATGAAGTGATTGAATTTGAACCGGATTATAGTGTCAGCCAATCAATTATTGCCAGCAGAAGCCTTGGAGAAAAAACCGATGATAAAACCACTTTAATGTCTTCAATTGCGGCGCATATATCAAGGGCAACCGTTAAGCTACGAAATCAAAATTCTGTCTCTAAAACCTTATCGCTATCAATACAAACGAGTAAACATTCTAAAAATGACGCACATTATTTTAAACAAGCCTCCTTCACATTTGACTATCCAACTTCGGACTCTACAAAACTATTAAAAGCGGCATCAAAACTGTTTAATAAAATCTATCAACCTAATTATCGATATTCAAAAACGGGTATTATGTTAACCAATATAAGCTCTAAAAAGACGGTTCAAAATGATATGTTTTTTGACCAAACAGAGAGTGAAAAAAATAAAGTATTAATGTCGACTATCGATCAATTAAACAATCGTTATGGCAAAGGAGCATTAAAAATGGGTACCGAGTCCGCAAGTAAAAAATGGAACTCTCAATCGAATTGGCGGTCACCTAATTACACCGGGTCGTGGGATGAGTTGGCGGTGGTTAAATGTTAAACTAACACTTAACTACTGCCAACTATAAATTTATAAAAAACAATTATTCAATTCCACTCTTCTCTTCTATAAATTCACCATTGACGATAGAGTTTTTAAACCCATTTTCTAAAATATACTTCAAAGAAATTGAATCTGCATCCTCACTAAAACTCTTTATTGAATTATGCCTAAAATAGGTATTCTTCGATTGCTTTAATGCAACCCACTTTAATTGAAATTCATTAATAACATTACCAATTAATGGAAGTAAATTTTTATCTTTAGCATATAAATTAATTATTGAATATGCATTAAGTAATTTATAAATTGCAATCCTTGCTTTAAATGTCGTATTTATATCCATTTTATAAGCTGATGATATCAAATAGTTAATCAGTTTAATATAAATTCTACAGCGATAAGCGCCATGCATTAGATACCCATAATTTTGATAAGAACCATCGTTACAAGTTTCAATTTCAATAACTTGAATGGCATCTTGGAGACGTTGTCTAATATCATTATGCCCTTGAGAAACTGTAAAAAATAGATTGTCAGAAATGCTAGATAAAAATTCTCCATTAGTAGAGTAAGAATCTAATTTTCCGTTAATCGTATAATCACCTGCATTTTCAGGTAAGTTCCCCAATGCGCTAAATATTATATTATCTGTAGTCAACGACTTCGACCAAGCCGCATGATTAACATCAACTACAACACCATATGTTGCTAATATAAGATTCATTTTTTCCGGAACAGTTAAGTGGAAGTTAACATTAGCCGGATAAACTAAAGATTTAGCTTTCCAATTTATCCTAACTGGCGAACCAGCAAAATACGTAGAATTTTTAGGTTCTAAATAATCTATAAGCTCTTTGATAAACTGTTTAGCATTATCTCTACTTTCAATTTTAAATGGATTAAAACCAGCTAATAATGCTTTACCTTGATAATATATATTGGAAGTTACCAAGGGTAAACCTAAGCTACTTTCAACAATAACTTGTGCATTAATAACTTCATAAGAAACAGAACTATTTATAAACTCTACA
>Ga0256845_1002402_pt1 | contig 13590 bp, 11 predicted proteins | sample RiftiametaG_FD_189101 | JGI IMG/M metagenome (GOLD analysis project Ga0256845, IMG submission 189101) | Tube worm associated microbial communities from hydrothermal vent at the East Pacific Rise, Pacific Ocean - Riftia | ecosystem: Host-associated > Annelida > Integument > Unclassified ...
AGAGAGTTCCGCTTCGCGCTCTTTCGCGGCGTCATCTTGGCTCGTGCGAGAACCGGAGTTTGCCTTCGATCCCGAGGGCTCATTATTAAAGAGCTTGTTCAAGAAAGTGCAGCCCCCCAAACCGAGGGAGAAAGTGGCAACCAGGGCGAGTAGCGAAACACGGCGCATGATGGCGACATTCGCGCGGGTACGCGCGCCTGTCAACGCGGCATCCCAGTGGGCCATGGGGTCTAAACGCAGGGGGACACAGCGATGCGTCGACGCACGCGCAACGCTGTCCGCTATTTCGAGGAAGTCGAGGTTCGCGCTACATTCGCCAGCGTCGTGCTTCGTTCTCTCCCGCTCGCGCTCACGCTGGCCGTCGCGGGCGCAATCTTGGCCTGTGATCGCGGCGCAAGCCGGCCGCTGGTCGATGCCGACCCGCCGGCCGCGTCGATTTCGACGCCCCCGCAAACTCCAGCCGCCCCGGATGCCCCCTCCAAAGCGCAACCGGGGCCCTCCCCAGGGCCTTCACAACCCGAAATTCCGCTCTGGGGCCTCAACGACGACCCCGAAACCCCGAAATACCCAGAAACTCCAGAACATCCAGAACATCCGTCGATACCGGCAAAATCACCGGAGCCAAGCGCCTCGCCTGCGCAAGCTTCAAAGAAACACCCGGTCTGGGTGACCCATATCGTCGTCCCGCAAGAGACAATCGAGCTCCTCGCGATCCGCTACCGCAGCGATCCGGGCAAAATCCGCAGCTGGAACGGCCTGCCCTCTGGGGCACGGGCTCGGCCCCGAAAAAAACTCAAGATCCTCGCCAAAAAAGCACCTCCGCCCCGCGAATTCCGGCGCTACACGGTCACCAAAGACGACACCTGGGGGCGGATCGGCCACCGTTTTGGCGTCGATCCGAGTGATCTGCGGGCGGTCAACCTGCACCGCGTCGGTCGACGCCTGGATCCCGGCGAAGAACTCGATATTTGGCTTGATCCGACCATCCTCGCAGCGATTCAGAGCGACGCGCCCGCCCCTGGTCCGGCCGCCGCCGTCAGCCCGGGTGCCTACGCCGTCGGTCGGCCGCACCGGGGCAAGCTGGTCAACGGCACCCGCATCCCCCTGGCCAGCGACGAGTACGAACTCCGCTACCCGGGCTCCTCCTGGGGCACGACCACCTCGGTGCGCTCGTTGGTCACGGCGATCCACAGCTGGCGCCAGAACTCCGGCTACGGCGGCCGCCTGGCGATCGGCACCATGAGCCGCGAACGCGGGCGCCCGATCGGCGGCCACCTCTCCCACCAATGCGGCCGCGACGTCGACGTACGCCTACCGCTGCGGGAGGAACTCAAACAGACGCTCACGCCCCTCGGACGCCGGGTCGATTGGTGGGCGCTCTGGCAGCTCCTGGTCGCCCTCGACGAAACCGGCTACCTGAGCCGCGTCTTCCTCGACTACAAGCTGCAAAAGCGCCTCTACAAGGCGGCAAAGGAGCACGGCATCAGCAAAGATGAGCGTCGCCGGATCATCCAGTTTCCTATGGGACGGGGCTCCGGCCGCGGTCTCGTCCGCCATTCCCCCGGGCACGACCGTCATTTCCACGCCCGATTCCGTTGCGCCGACTACGAGACCGAGTGCGCCAACCCCTAAACCGAACGCTTGGCCTCGCTTCTGTCCCCCGAGATGCCCAAAACGGCTCCTCGCGGCTGGCGTCCGCGGGGACCCTGCGGCTATCGTGGGCCGATGCTCGATGGCAAGCGCCTGCGCCGTGGACACCCTGCGATCCGGCCGATGGCAGCCCTCTTTGTCGCGGCCCTGCTCGCCCCCGCCTGCTCGTTTTGGGGCAACACGACCGATACTAGCGGCACCGAGTCCGACTCGGGCTCCGACTCCGAGGGCTCCTCGACCGCCACCGTTGGCGACCCCGAGCACATCTCGATCGCGACGTTTAACGTCCGCCTCTTTTTCGATACCAAATGCAACTCGGGCAAGTGCAGCGGCGACGACTTCGAGGTTGTCGCTTCGGCCAGCGGATTCGAGGCGCGCGCCGATGAGATCGCCGCGGCGATCCGCACTATCGACGCCGACATCATCCTCCTCCAAGAGATCGAGAACCAGCCCTGCATCGACGCCCTCGCCAGCCGTCTGCCGAGCTACGACTCGGTACACCTGGGCGAACAGGGCTACCCCGCCTCCCTCGATACCGCCATCTTCTCGACGCTGCCGACCCTCGAAGTGGTCTCGCACCAAGACGAAGAATTTCCCCACCCCGAAGGCGGCACGACATCCTTCACCCGCGACCTGCTCGAGGTGCATTTTGAGGTCGGCGGGGCACGGGTGATCGTCTTTGATGCACACTTCCGGTCGAAGGTTTTCGACGATCCCGGCAGGCGCCTTGCCGAGGGCCAACGCGCCGGCGAATGGCTCGCTCTGCGGGCCCAGGAGCACCCAGACGCGCTGATCGTGCTCGGTGGCGATCTCAACGATACGCCCGGATCAGCCCCCTTGCTCGCGCTCGAGGGCGCCGCCACAGTCAGCCGCGTCGCCGCCGAACTCGACGATGATTCGACCTACGTGTACGGCGGCAACTCGCAAGCGATCGACCACCTCTACCTGGTGACAACCGACGCCGGTGAACACCTAGAAAATTCGTCGGTCATCTTTCGCATCCTCAAGAACTCGGGCTGGTCGGGCTTTGGCGGTTCGGATCACGCGGCGCTCCGCTCCAACTTCGCAGCGCACCCCTGACACGCGATGAAGGTCGTCACGCCAGCTCGCTCGCCCTGTCGAACTCAGAGCTCCGTCCTGCCCGGCCGCGGCCCCGCAGAGCTCTACGCTCGCCTCCACCGCGGCAACCCGGGAGACGTCGATTTTTACCGCCGCGCCTGCATCGACGAGGCCTCGATCCTAGAGCTCGGCTGCGGCCACGGTCGGGTTCTCCGGGCCGTCGCCACCCCCCAAAGCCACCTCGTCGGCGTCGACCTGGATCGCGACCTGCTCGCCCTCGCCGACCGAGCTTGCAAGCGGATCCGGCCGCCGCCAGCGAGCTTCGAACTCCTTCAGGCAGACATGTGCACGCTCGATCTGGGACGGAACTTTGAGCGGATCCTGATCCCCTTCTGCGGCATCTACTGCCTCGCAGACGAGGCGGCGGTCCTCCAGGCTCTCCGCCGCGCCCGCGCCCACCTAGCGCCCGCAGGCGAGCTGCTTTTCGACGCCTACCACGTCGATCCGGTGCACGACGAGCTGCTCCACGAGCCGGCTCCGATCGACGACCCGCCGAGCGAGGTCGCCAAGCTGCGCTGGCACGCCCGTGACTACGACGTCTTCGAGCGCTGCCGATGGTGGCCCAAGGAGCAGGTCGTCGAAGCCACCTACGAGCACCGACCCGTCGACGGCAGCCCTCCTCTACTCACCGGCGTTCGTCATCGCTATCTGCTCGCCCGCGAGATTCCAGGTCTGCTCAGGGCAGCCGGGCTCCGCCTGCTCGAACTCGCGGGCGGCTTTCACGGCGAGGCGTTTAACGGCGAGAGCGAGATGATCGTCGTACGCGCTGCCCGGGCCTAAGTGAGACCAGCCACCGGCAAGGATCAACGCGGACGCCGACGGACTCGCTCGTTCGCTCGGACCACACGACTGGCGCTAAAGAGATCAAGCGGCGCCTCGCATCCCTGCTCGCGAAGCCTGCATCCCCCGCACTGTGCACCCCGCCAAATCCGATCGTAAAGCTCCTGCATCGTATCCAGGACCCCGTCATCGTCGGTCAGCATGCCGACCTCAAAATTGCGGCGCCCCGTCCCCTTGGCGCCCAGGCCTGCACCCGTCCAATTTGCCGATCCGATGTACACCATGGATCCGTCGATGATCACCGTCTTGAGGTGCACGCGCGGGCATTGACGGAGTTCAAGGCCGCCCTCGTAGAGCCGCGGGAGTTTATCAAAGCGCTCACGAAAGGGCCCCGAGGGCCTGCTTGCATGCAGGATTCGCAGCTCAATGCCGGCGCGTGCGAGTTCGTCAAAGACCTCGAGCACCGAACGGTAGCGGCTGCGCGAGCGCACGCTCTGCCGCCGGCCCTCGACCATTAACTCTTTGAGGTTCGCGGTGGCGATCCACACCGAGCATTTGGCCCGGAGGACCGCCGCGATCACGGCCTCGTAATGACCGCGACCGCTGAGCAACTGCATCTTGATCGGTCGGTCGGGGAGGACAAAATCCACGGGCGTCGATCCTACCAGCTCGACCCCGACCCCGCGTTTGCATCGCCGGTGATATCGTCGCGCGAATGGCCAAGCCCCCACGATCTGCAGCCGATAACGCGGGCCCCCCCGGAGATCCGCGAGGATCGAACGCCAACGACAGGCACAGAGCTGCAACTACGCCGGCGACTCGCCAGCCCGCAGCCCCGGTCAGCGATCCAGAGCTCCCCGTGGTCGCTCGCCTTGTCGTCGAGATCCGCTCGGACGGCACTCGCACGATCACCCGCGGTGCCATCGAAGACATGCGCAGCGGCGAGAGCGTGGCTATCGAAGCCCGCGCAAACTCCCCCTTAGAACTCTCTCTAAACCTGGCAAAAATGCTCCTGCAGGCCCCGGCGCTGGCCTCCAATTCCTTTCGCGGCACGCTGCCAACACCCGCAGTGTTGCGCTCCCACGCTCGCGCCCGCCTCTCTCGCCTGGGTCGACGCCTGCGTCGGCGACTCCGCGGCGAACCCAGCGACCGCCACGACGATACCAACAACACTAACAACTGAGCGACCCTCGACCCTCGACCAGGAGCCCCAATGCCCACTGTATCCGCGACCTTTGTCTTCTTCCTCGGTGTTTTGATCACAGCCCTCGCGATCAATACAACCCGTCTCCGCCTGCACTACGGCCGCGAGCTCGATACGCACGCCAAAGAGGCGATCCGACGAGCGAGTCGGAGCCACGGAAATTGCGTCGAACACGGGGTTGTCTTTGCCCTCGTGCTGCTCTTCGCCGAACTACGAAACGTCGATCTGGTTTGGCTTCAGGCGCTCGCGACGATCTTCCTGGCGGCGCGCCTTATCTACGTCTTCGGCTACTACCGACGCCCGGTCTCACTGCCGATGCAGATCGGCGCAGGGTTAACGTACGCGGTCGAAGTCGTGCTCCTAAACCTGCTCGGCGCCTCGCTCTTCTTGTGAGCCTGAAACCTCAAACGCGGGGGCCTCGGCGCGAGTGCGAGGCCCATCGCGAATCAAGCTTAGCCAAGACCAGGCATCGAGCCTCGACATAAAAAACCGGCGGTGACGCGAGGGCAAAAACCCTCCTCGTCGACCGCCGGTCGGCAGCTCAGACCCGGGGAAAAGACCCCGGGAGCGGCATTATTGCGGCTCGATGACGCCGCAGCACTTCGGGTCAGGGACCTCGCCGGTGCAGGCATCATCTTCGATCGGGATGCACTCCTCACAGTTCCAGTGGAAGTTGTCGATGAGCGCAACGGTGGCGAGAATGCTGTCTCCCATGTCCGCGATCATGATCGTGAAGGTGACGGTCTCGCCAGCGACGACGTTTTGATTGACGCCAAACCAGTCCGAACCCGCGTGCTGCTCGAAGCCTGTGCCCTGGAGCTGAGGCTCGTTGTTGGTGTAACCGTCGGCCTTGAAGTAGGGGTCGAGCGAGGTAATTGTCACCGGCGCATCCCCGATGAAGGTGACATTGCCGGTGTAGGCCTCCGAGGTCTGCCAACCGATCAGCAGGTCGTTGAAGCTGGTATTGACGTAGGTCGGCCACTCCGCAGAGAAGTAGGCGAAGTTGAACGAGTAACTCTCGACCAGGTCGGGAACGTCGGACTTCCAGGTCATCCAGAGCTTGTCGTTGGGATCGCCAGTGCCCAGCGTCCAGGCGTCCTCGAGGGTGTCCGAGCAGTCCAAATCCACCGCACAGTTCATGAAGGGCGTGCCACCCATGCCGTTGTTCGAGCCCTTCTTGACCTTGATCGGCGGCGGCAGGCTGTCGCTGTCATCATTGCCATTGTCAGCGTTATTGACCTGCGAGTTGCTCATTTCGGTGACGATGCCCTCGCCATTTGGCTGGGCGATGACACCGGTGGAGATGATCAAGAACGAGTCACCACCGCGCGGGCTGTAGAGCAGCTCGCCCATCTCCATATAGGTGCCAAAGCCCTTGGCGATCCGCCAGGCATTCGGGTTGTTTGAGCTCAGGCTGTCGTCGTAGATAACGACAGTCTTGCTGGGGTCGTCACCGCAGCCCATCTCCATCGCCTGGTACCACTCCGAGGTCTCCGAGTCGCACTTCTCGGCGGTCTCCTCGTTGGGGCAAACCGGCGGTTTAGGCAGGGTGCAGTCGCCTTCGCAGCCGTCGCCGTCGTCGTTGTTGCCGTCGTCGCATTGCTCGCCGCCATCGAGGATGCCGTCACCACAGATACCGCCACCGGTCGTGCCGTCCGTTGTGCCCATGGTCGTGCCCATGGTCGTGCCCATGGTCGTGCCCATGGTGTCGGTCGCGGTCACGTCCGTATCTGTGCCGGCGGTCGTGGCGTCCGTCTCAGTCGCGTCAGTCGTGCTGTCCGTATCTGTCATCGACGACGAGTTCGAATTTGAGTTCGAATTGCTGCCGCCGGTATCCGTGCCACTGGTACCCGTCGACGTCTGGTCTGTCGTCGGCGACGTGTCCGTAACGGTCACTGAGTCTGTCGCCGTATCCGTCGCCGTATTGGTTGTGGAATTCGTCGTTCCGCTGTCGCCGACGCAGCTGGCGACCATCAGCGTCCCGAGGGTCAAGGCAATCCATGTGTTATCTGTCCGCATCGCGCAGTCCTTTGAACCGTATTTTTGCAGCAAAATGCTGCTCGCAGATCTCACTCGAGACCACTACTTAAACGCATACCGGGGTGCTCGGGAGCGATCAAGGATGAATCCACCCGATCCCCCAGGGCCGGAATACAAGGGGTTGTACCGTTGCTCTAGCGACCGCACCCCGGAGGAACAACGCCCACCTAAGCCCCAAGCCTGAGCCGCAAAAACCGGCGCACCGCCCGGACTTAGGCGTATGTACCCCCTCTTGTGCCCGCACCACGGGCACCGCGCCCGGTAAGCCCTTTCTGGCCCGCGGCAGCACCTATGCGCTCGTCATCGCGCCAATCACTGCCAACGCCCCCTTTTGACGAGGAGATCTCTGAGTGCCTCCGCCCTGCACAGTCATCCGGCGAGTTGAGCGCCGAAGTGTCGCCCCCATCGCCCGACACTTGATGGCTCTGTCGTAAAAATCCAACACCGGCCCACAAGCTGTCGCAAGCCGCCACAGCACGACCACGTACACGCCACACTCACTCCGTGATCACTGGCCTTCTGCGCCGACGAACCTGGTCCGCGCCTTGCTTCTCACAGGAGACACAATGCGTCGCCATCTCCGCACACTGCTCGCCAGCCTCGGCCTCTTCGCCGCTTCGATTTCGCCGGCCAATGCCGCCGAGGCCCCAGAACAAAGCGAGACCGCGCCCGAGCTAAGCGCGAGCGAGACCTTCCGCAGCCAGCACACCCGAGTCGCCGAACTCACCCGAACGCGGGCCGACAGCACGAAGATCGAGGCCGCCGTCGACGCCCTGCTCGACTACCACAGCCTCGCGGTCCAGGCGCTCGGCGGCGCCAAGCGATCGGCGGAGCGCTGCGCCAGCCGCTGCGATGAACTCGAGCTTTTGCTCGCCCGCCTGATCCGCGAGAACTACATGCGCCGGGTCCGAACCGACAAGGACCACACGGTCCGCTTCCTCGGCGAAGAGACCCGCGGTAAGTCCGTACGTGTCAAAACCGAAGTCGAGTACAGCAAGGACGGCCGCCCTGTGGTCGTTGAGGTCACCTACGTGATGCACGCGAGCGCCGGGCACTGGCGGGTCCGCGACATCATTACCGACGGTGTCAGCCTCGCCCGCAACTACAAGTACGAGTTCCACCAGATCCTCAAAAAGGACGGCATCGACGGCTTGATCGCCCGCCTCGAATCCAAGGTCACCCTGGTCGCAAAAAAGTGAGGCACCGAGGCGGACCAAAGCCCGCCTCCCCCCAATCCTCTTCGACCTCAGTTTTTCTGCGACCAGCGGTCGAGCCAGCCCAGCACCTCATCGTGCCATTGCAGCGAGTTCGCCGGCGATAACACCCAGTGGTTCTCGTCCGGAAAGACTACGAGTCGGCTCGGGATCCCTCGGCGCTGCAGCGCTGTGAAGGCGCCTAGGCCCTGCGTCTCTGGGATTCGGTAGTCGAGCGAGCCGTGGATCACCAGCATCGGTGTGCGCCAGCGATCGACGTAATTCACCGGGTTATCGGCCTCGTAGGCCTTTGCCTTGTCCCAATAGGTGCCGCCGTGCTCCCACTCTGCAAACCACAGCTCCTCGGTCGCGAAGTACATCATGCGGTTGTCAAAGACACCGTCGTGATTGACCAGACAACGAAAGCCATCGCTCCATTGTCCGGCGATCCAATTGATCATATATCCACCGTACGACGCACCCAACGCGCAGGCCCTCTCGGTATCGATAAAGGGGTACTCGCCCTTGATGTAGGCCATGCCCTTCTTGAGGTCTTCGAGCGGCTTGCCGCCCCAATCCTCTGAGATCGAGTCGGTAAACGCCTGGCCGTAGCCGGTCGATCCGTGAAAGTCGATCATCACCGCCACATAGCCAGCCCCGGCGTAAACCTGGGGATTCCAGCGGTAATGAAAGTGGTCGCCAAAGGAGCCCTGCGGTCCGCCGTGGATCAAGAACGCCAGCGGGTACTTCTTCGCCGGATCAAAGCCGACGGGCTTTACCAACCAACCGTGCACAGACTCGCCCTTCCAGCCCGGGAACTCAAACTGCGAGGTCTCGCCCATGCGCAGCTGCTTGGTCTTCTCGGCATTCAGAGTCGTGATCGCCGTGACCGCACCGCCGGTCGCCGCCATTCGATAGAGTTCGGCGGGCGCGCGCAGACTGTCGCGAGTAAAGACCAGCTGCTCACCAGCGAGCTGCGGCGAACCGACATAGCCCTCACCAACCAGCTCCTTGACCGCGCCGCTCTGCACGTCGATCGCAAAGAGAGGGTGCTCGCCCAGGTCATTGGCGGTTGCGTAGAGGGTTTTGCCGTCAGCCGAGAAGAGCAGCCCACGCGGGGACCGATCCCAGCTGGGCGCGACCTCCCGGATCTCGCCACTCGCTGAGCGCAGGATGATACGAAAGCGATCCGCCTCAAAACCCGGACGTGTCATCGCCAGATACGCGAGCGTCTCGCCGTCGGGGGAGAAGACCGGACTCGTGTCCCAAGCGGGGTTTGTTGCGGTCAAATTGACCGACTCGCCGCCGCTGCTCGGGACCTCAAAGAGATCAAAATTTGTCGACCACGGCTCCCCCTTTCCAGCGACGCGAGCGCTGTAGACCAGTCGCTTGCCGTCGCCGCTGAAGGCGATCTCCTCGACGCCGCCGAAGGGCTTTGAGGGCACATCCGCGTCGAGCCCCGCCGTCAAATCGATCGCCGGCCCCAGACCTCCATCCGCACCGTCAAGCCCGGCGATGAAGAGATGCGAGCGCAGGCCCTTTTTCCATTGATCCCAGTGACGGACAAAGAGCTTGTCGAAGACCATTCCAGAGGATTTGCGCTCGGCTCTGGCGGCCAGACGATCGGCACTGCAGGTGATCTCGGCACACTCCGGAAAGACATCCGCCGTGAACGCGAGGTGCTGGCCGTCAGGGCTGACCATGAGACCGGTGACATCGATCGGCAGGTCGCTGCGCTGCGTAGGCGGACCGCCATCGAGACCGACCGACCAGATCTGGGATGAGCCTGAACGCCGCGAGAGAAAGAAGACCTCAGCGCCATTTGTCGCCCATCGCGGGCTGAAATCGGCCGCGTCATGCGAGGTGAGCTGCAGTGGCGCGCCTCCTTCGAGGCTCGTCATCCACAGGTCGGTGCGTCCGCGATCATTGGCGACGTCAGTGCTGCGCACGACGTACACAACCTTGGCCGCGTCGGCCGAGATCTGAGGATCGCTGAGACGATCGAGGGCGATGAGATCCTTCGCGGAGAAATTATGCGGTTGATCGTCGAAGTCGGCGGCTTGCGGCGCAGGCTCGCCCGGCGTCGCAGCCGCCGGGCATGTCGGACACGTCGGCTCCGGTGATCGCTCAGCCTCGATGTAGCCCGCCTTCGAGGCGACATTCGCAGGTGTCGTGCAGGCGACCCCAAAGAACACAGGGATCACGAGAGAATACGGAGAGAGGCGGCGAAACGACGTCGGCATCGGCCTCAGATTAGAGCAGCGCACCAACGCTCACCAGAGCCCGCAGGCGTCCATTTGGTGCGTTTTCGAGCGCGCGTACCGAAGTGGGACAACGGGGCACAATGCACCACCGGCAAGCGCGATATCGAACAAACCTGCGGCCCGACCGGGATTATGCGCTTCATTTCTCGTCTTGCACTGTTCTTGCAGAGCACGACCTACGCAATGATTGGCGTCACCGTGACTGAATCCGCTTCGAACAACGATCGCGAGACCCCGCGATCGACCGACGCGATTGATGCGCTCAATCGAGGCCAACGATCCTTCGTTCGCCTGCGCCGAACAACTGCCGAACCGGCGCCCCCCCCCGGCACTCCAGTTACGCTGCCAGAGATCTCGAGCGACGAGCTGATGGTCGTCGGCGTTCTCGGTGAGGACACCTTCGGTAAGGTCCTCCACGTGTACGACCACAGCCGTCGCGAACACGTCGCGGTCAAACAATTGTCAGGCCCGCTTTCGCCGATCGCCGAGGCCCGCTTTCGTCGCGGGGCGCTGCTGCCCGCCCGCCTTCGACACCGCGGCATCATCGAGATCTACGGCTTTGGTCGCTGGCCCGGAGGCGATTCGTACTTTGTCATGGAGCTCGTCCGCGGCATTGAGCTCTCGGCGCTCATCGATCAGGCCCCGACTCTGCGCGAACGCCTGCCGCTGCTCCGACACATCACCGCCTGCGCAGAGGCCATCGGCTGCGCCCACCGAGAGCACATCATCCACCGCGACATTAAGCCGGAGAACGTGCTCATCAACAGCCGCGGCCACGCGGTTGTCATCGACTGGGGCATCGCCAAGGATCTCGGCACCGTCGAGATAACGGGCGACAGCGATCTGATGCGGGCATTTGGTGATGATCCGCGACACACCGTCGTCGGCACGGTCGTCGGCACGCCCCCTTACATGCCCCCAGAGCAAGCCCGCGGCGAGCCCGTCGATGAGCGCGCCGATGTCTACGCCCTGGGCGCGCTGCTCCTGCAGGTACTCACGGGTGTCGCCCCCTACGCCGGTGACAACGCCCTGGCCGTCGTCCAGGCCGTGATCGACGGCCCCCCCCCGGCGCTGTCGCTGCTGCCCCCGAGCCTGCGACCGGGCTTGGTTGCCGTCATCCGTCAGGCCCTCGCCCGCGATCGCGAGCATCGCTTCCCCAACGGGGATGCCCTCGCCAAGGCGCTTCACGAGCTCGCCCTCTAAAGATAAAGCGAGCCGCGTTCTGGCGAAAGATCGCGTCGGTCACCGACAGTGCGCGACGAAGTCATGCCTAAATCGTAATTTGAAACACCAATGCAGCACTCGAGATCTGTGGAGACTGCCGATTTCCCGCGGAACGCGCTTGCGACATTTGCGCCCCCTTTCGACCTATCCACATTGCTGCCAGACCTAAATGTAGTTCGCATTGCGCCGTAAACAATCCTACGCAGTCTATCTATGAGGGGGTCCTCTAGACGCGTGGATCGCCCAATGTCAGGCTTTTTATGTGCATGATGTAGGTGGGCAAAGGGATTTCGGGGTCCCCCGTGGGCGCGTTTTGTTGCTCGGAATGTTCGCCCTCACGGGCCTCTGTCTGAGCGGGTTCTTGACGGTCGCCAAGTTTCGCAGTTCGTTTCACTGCGACTATGCGCTGCTCTCGGCCTGTAAAGTTGGTCCTTTTCTCAGCTGCGACAGGGTCCTGAGCAGCCCCTGGTCGAACCTTTTCGGCTACCCGATCACGATCTTCGGCTCCTCGTTTTACTTCGTAATGCTGTTGCTCGCGGTCTCCTGTGCGGTCGATCGACGGCGTCAGGCGATCAGCAGCTCGCTCCTCCTGCACCTCGCCTGGGCGGGGGTCCTGGCCTGTCTCCCGCTCGCCTATTACGCCTACTTCGTCATCGGCGGTGTCTGCAGCTACTGCACCGCGCTCTACCTGATAAACCTGTCGCTGCTGCTCTCGGCGCTGCTCTTCGACAGCCAGGGGCACGCCCATCAGCGGCGGCTCCTATGGGCACCTGGGGCGCACAATCCGGCGTACCTGCTCCTCCTCGCGGCCGGTTTTTTTGTCGCGGCGACGATGCTCCAGCAGCTCCGTTACCGCAGCAATATCGAGGCCGTCGGGCCCGAGCCGCGGTGCATCACCGATGTGCGCACCTTGCCGTCGACGCGGCTGGTGGCGGATGCGCCTGCGGCCCGCGTCGACATCACTCTGGCGGTGGACCTCGCCTGCGCACATTGCGCAAAGACCTTTCATTACTGGTCCCAGGTCGCCCGCGACAGCGACGGTCGCTACCGCCTCGCGATCCTCCACTTGCCACTCGGGGGGGTGTGCTTGCCGCGCACGAGCAGCGGTCGCAGTCCGGCATCGGCGTTTCATCGCTCGTGCCAGGCCGCCCGCGCCGTCGAGTGTGTCGAAACCATCGCCCCTGGCCAAGGCATGGAGATGGTCAAGGCCCTCTACAAGCGTCACCCGCTGGGCACCGAGCCCGCCTTCACCGCGGACAAGCTGCTGGCGGTCGCAGGGGAGCTACCAGGGGTTTTGGTCGAGGATCCCGAGCTCTGGCGCTGCATCAAAACCAGCGACCACAATCCTGCACAGGAGCGCGTCGCAGAGCATGTCAGCTTTGTCTACGGCGAAAAGCGGGTCCGCGATACGCCGGCGATCTTCTTGAGCTTCCGCGACGAGCACGGGCGGCGTCTCAGCCTGGGCCTCCAGCTTCGCGGCGAGAAACGCGACTATCCCGACTTCGACCGTTTTATCCAGACCGCACGCAGCCAGGTGGAAGCCATGCTCGGCTCAGCGACAAACGCGGAGGGCAGCTGAGTCGTGTTGGTCTCAACAGTCACCCAGCACCGTCACCCACGGTCCAGAGTGCGCGACACCCGGATCTTGGCGGCGCTCTTTTTGCTCTCCGCGGTGACCCTGGGCCTCCTCGGCTCACTAGTCACAAACGCCGAGCGCGAGGGCATTGAGTGCGTCGAGAGCCGGGACTGCCTGGGCCCCGGCCAGCTCTGTTCCGACGGGATCTGCATCTCGATCGCCGCTCCTGAGCTCCTGAGCTGCCGGGTCAACGATCGATGCGACGCCGACTGCGAACTCGGCGGAGATCTGCACTGCGTCAACGGCCTCTACGCCCGGGTGAGCGGCCCCAAGATCTGCACCGATCAGCAGGCGCTCGACTTCTTGGGGGCGATCCTCAACGAATGCGGGGACATCGGTCAGTGCACAACCGAGCAGCTCCGCGACGTCGTGCTCGGGACCGAGGACTTTGATCGCCTGATCGCCAACTTTGACTCCGCCTTCGCCGTGCATTTTGACTACGGCCGGCCGAGAGCATGGGACCGGAGCGGCAAGAGCACC
>Ga0256845_1002403_pt1 | contig 13589 bp, 11 predicted proteins | sample RiftiametaG_FD_189101 | JGI IMG/M metagenome (GOLD analysis project Ga0256845, IMG submission 189101) | Tube worm associated microbial communities from hydrothermal vent at the East Pacific Rise, Pacific Ocean - Riftia | ecosystem: Host-associated > Annelida > Integument > Unclassified ...
ATTGTTTACGCATTGCATGGATATCATTTTGAAAGCCTGAATAAATAATATGATAATCCAGCCAGCAGCCTGGATCATCAATGTTTTTATTGAGATATTTTGCTTTTTGTTTGGCAGAGCCGCATAGTTTTTCAGCCAGTTCATATGCCCTGAAAAACGGGAAATGAGATTTTACAATTGCTACTCCTGCACAGGCAGATAATATTTCTTTTCCGCTTTTTAATTGCAATGGAGTATATGCAAGTTCTTTTAAAAAAAACTCAGCAAGCTGAATACCAATGCGCCCATTGCATACAAATGTAACATCATCGCCATTTAAAATTATGGGTCGAATCGGCAAATAATCGTTTTTAAGCTGAATCCTTTCTTGAACGGCTTTATTTTCCAAAGCCTGGCTGCAAAACTTTACCATTTTTTTAAATATATCAGCATAAAGTTTTTGCAAACCAGATGAAATTTCACGCATGATGGTAACAGCTTTGCTATAATTCTTATTTTCTTTTAACTTATTATTAATGAATCTTCCCATGCTGTTGCCGTCTATATGGACAACTGCAATATGGCTTTCTCCCTTTATTTGTCCGAGATCATCAAAGTCCAGAGGGAAATTTTTAGTTTTTTCATTTTTTGATAGTTGTCTTTTTTTATATGCAATGTCCGAGATATAAATATTCTCTTCTGATTTTTTACCGCTTGTTGACAACCCGTCTTCACACTCCCTTGTAATTGCTATCCCGCGCAGAGGAGTAGATTGTACAAAATTGTTTTTATGATTGTTTAATTTTTTAAAAAGATTTTTTATATCTTTATTAAAATCATCCATATTTGTTTTATGATGGGCAACAGCAATCCCGAGAGTCCCTTGTGTTTCCTGGAGTATTTTTTTTGAAAGCATTTTTGTAATATCAACGGCAGTGGTTTTATGGTCAAAAAGAATCAATGCGTTTCCACCGCCAATATATATTACCTCAGCCTTTAAGTTGTCAGTTTCAGGATCAAATGTTACAGAATTTTCCCAATCTGTTTTAACATTTCCATCTAAAGCCTTAATGCAATTTATAAGTCCTTTTTCAAAAATATTCTGGACATAGATGGAACCACCAATGTTCTCCTTTGCCTTATTGGATGCAAAAATAAATTCCTGAATCCCTGTCACATCATATATTGTTAAGCATTTATCCATTTTATATATCTCCATTTATTATCTGCTTGAGTTTTGTTTTTAAGGTGGAACTGTTTTTTATATCTTCACTGCCTAAAATATAAAAATTGCTGACTGCATCAAACTGGGACATGTCTTTTTTTATACTTTCAATAACTTTTTTATCATTGTCATCAGTTGGTTTACCCTTTTTATCAAAATCATCTCCCATACAGACAAGAATGGTTTTTGACTGTTCTCCACCTATCTGTTCGGAACGATAAACTCCTTCAAAAGCTTTGCCTTTACACAGGCTTGAAGTATGATCACTTGTACAGGTAAAAACAAAAGACTGGCATCCCTTCATGGCAATTATATCAAGCTCAAAACGTCTGCCTTTAATTTTTGTTTCCACGTTCCATGCAATATCTGTTAAGCCACAATCTTCTTTGATTTCTTGCAATACTGAAAATAGATATTCTTCTAACCACACCCCGCAAATAAATCTTTTCAGGTGTTTCAGTTGTTGTGAACCCAATGTCTGATCCTTAATAAAATCTTTGACAGAAAGCTCTAATGATTGTTTATATCCTTCCAATTCATTGTTTTGCCCACCTGAACTTATTTTCAGTGCTTTCCTGTTGTCTTTATCCTTTGTCTTGCCAGGCCATTTTCTCCAAAGATAATAAAAATCTTCATCCCCTTTTTTAAATTCATTTTTTTTATCTATTAGATAATTTATAAATTTTTCAGAATACCAATTACTATTTTCTTTTTTTAATTTTGGGGCTTCTAAATCATGAAGCTCATATAAATCCTCAATTGAAATTTTCACGATATCTCTAATATCTCTATTTGTTGGGAATACTTTACCTTTCCGAAGAATTAATTTGAATTTGTCAGGTGATAAATCAGAATAGATTTTGTTTTTACATTCTTCAAACTGTTCAACAGCTGAGGAGATTCCGACAGCCATGGGCTTTGTTCCACCAGTATAGTTTAAATGTATTGAATATGGTTTTAATTCTTTTAATTTTTCCAGAACCTTTTGTTTTATCTCCTCAAATTCTCTGAATTTATTCTCTAAATTAACTCCGAGACTCTGATCTTGGTTTAAATCTAATTGTGCAGCAATTTTTTCCTTAAATTTTTCAGTTCTGGATGAATACACAAACATCACCATGTCAGGTTTGGGCAGGTTTTTACATTCTAATTCTTTTCGATTTTCATGCAGTAAGTATTTAGCAGTAATATAATTTGGCATTGGATTACTGCCGATTGAAAGTATTAATAAGTTCATGGATTCCCTCCTGTGAAAGCAAAAAATAATTTTTATTGACTACATAACAATTTCTATTTTTGATTTATCTGTTTTAATTCCGTATTTTGTGTCTGGTCTTGAACCGATTGAAGATATTTCGATCTCTTTTAATGTCTGGGGTCCAAATCTTGTTTCTATTAGTTTTTTTATCTTGCTTTTAAAGGATCTGAAATTTTCATGGTCAAGGTCAACAATTCCTCTGCCCTGCATTTCTTCTATGGGTCTTGTGCCGCATAATCTTTTGTAGATTTCTGTGATCTTGTCTTGTTTATCTAAAATTTCATGGATTTGTAAAAAACAGTCTGTACAATTGCCGCAGGTGGCTGGCTCTTTTTTGCAGTTTTTTTTCTGCATGATAAAAAAACCATACAGGGCAAGGTGGGCAGGCATTAGATCAAGCTCTATATTTTTGTAAATGATCTTTTTTAAAATAAAATCTATTCTGAGTAATGGCTTTATATCCTGAACAAGGGAGAGCATTAAAGTTCCCGGGTCTTTTACCTCTTTTAAATCATTTTGTGTAAGATGGTTTCTGATGGATATAAAAGGAATATTGACAAGGTTTACTTTTGCATATTTTGTATTTTTGTAAAATGTTTCTCCGTCTTTGTTTTTAAGCTTTATACTGGTGTGGATTTTTGGCGGATAATAAAAGTTTTTATTGCTTTCAAATTCCGGGGACACAAGTACATGGCAGAGTCTGTCCTGGGGCCTGGCATACAGCTGGGCTGCAAGGGTAAGGCAGGAACTCATGGTTTTTCTGCCTCCTGCCACGGAAAAATATATGGAGGTCTCAGGTCTGCTTGTGAGTTTAAAGGTTATGTCCAGGCAGAGTTTTAAAAGGTATCTGTTTTCATCTTCGTTCACAAGATCAGAGATTGTGTTGCCGTATTCATCACAGATTACATGGATTGAATCGTGATTAAAAAGTATTGAGTCTTTTGGGATATCATATTCTTTAAGGAATTGATTAAAATAACTGTTTTGTCCTGCAAGCAGGGAGGAGTAGATTTTTTCCCTGCCCTGGTTTGTTGTGATGATTATTATTTCATGTATGTCCCTGCCTGTCTGATAAATGGCAAAAAGGGTCTCGGTTATTACCTGGGGGCTTAATCCGGTTACTGCAAGGAGAATATTTTTCATTTTATCACCTCTGTTCTGATTTTACCCAGGCCAAAGGCGGTCTGTTTGCCAATATGTGTTTTGCTGCATAGGTCAAGCAGAGGAAGGTATCTGGCGATTTTACCCTTGTAAGAGATATGTCCTGTTAAACCACCCATAAGCATTTTTTCATTTTGCCTTGATGAATATCGTTTCCAGTCAAACCATTTGAGGCTATTATCTATAATTTGAATGTTTTCTGCATCCTTTACAAGTCCCTTATAATCAATGGCAGGCTCTCCTGTACCATAGAATTCAAAAAGACTTGAAATCCTTCGCAGCATTGCCCTTGTCAAGACATGGAAAGGTAATTCGGCTTTAAATTTATTTTTGAATTTTAACCTTAAAGGCGTTATAAGCTTGAGCTTTATAATGATATTATCTTTAACTGCTGCATCAGTGATGGAAAGATTTAATGAATCAACATTGTGATTAATAAGTTTTTTGTCAGGTGCAGTATAAATTATACCTTTTGCATTTGTTACTTTTAGTAATTCAAATTTGCCACGGTTTTTGTTGATTTTTTTCCCAATTCCTGTTTTCCCCATTTGATCCATGGCATAAATAAAATAGGGTAAATTTTTATTCATATCTCCGAATAACAGGAGGTTAAAATCAAAAGGATCATTATTCTGGTAATGTTTTTTATCAGTTAATGGCGGTTCAATCACAAAAGGGTGTGGGACAGCAGATATTCGCGAATTTTCAGAGACAGGGACTGCAATTTTAGTTTCAAAAACAAGTGCATAAATACAATGTGTGCGAAGCAGGCAAGTGCTGCATTCATTATGCTTTAAAGTGCAGACAATACTTTTTAGTGCATGACCGAAAACGCCTCTGAAAGTTGAACCTTTATAAGATGGTAACTCGGCATTGCTATTAAATTCGCAGAAAAATTTATACTTTCCGTATTGCATAATCGCTCCAGATTTGTAAATAACTTATTACTACTATTAATTGACAATAAAATTAAGCATTGCAACGTTGCAATTTTTGCTGATATGGCTATGGCAAAATGCCAGAATAAGAATTGTTTCCATCTTTTGATATATAAGTGTGGAATTAATCCTTTTATTAAATCAGTATCAAAGGGTATTGATGTTGTAAACAAAAATTCGTAATAAGTTTATTTCCCATGCAGGTATTTTGATTGAGAATTGCTGAAACAATAACGAATAACTTGCATAAAACCATTGTTATGTGGTAATTTGCTAAAGTTATGAAACAATATGTTATTGACGGGTTAAGACCTCAGGACTTTATTAAGATAAAAGATTATCTGGACAAACATTTTGAAGTTTCACCTCTTGGTGGAATTTATTGGGTGGAACTTGCAGAGGATATTTTAACTCCTACACAGAAAAATCATACAGAATGTAAACCCCATGTCTTTGCTCTTGCACTTGAGAAGCAATCTGTTTCTCTTGAGTTATTGGTTAGAATTAAAACAAACATTAAATGTGATTGTATGGGCTATGCCAATGCGCAACAGCGAGAATGGCTGGTTCAAAAAATAGATTCAATACTTTGTGAGTTGAATATTGAGGTTTGAAATTTGGATTTTTTAAATAAAATAAGGTTTTAAAATGCTTAAAATAATACCATTGGGCGGTCTCGGAGAGATCGGGCTTAATATGATGGTGATTGAATATGAAGATACCATTCTTGTTATAGATGCAGGGATAATGTTCCCTGAAGAATATATGCTTGGTATTGATATTGTTATTCCTGATATGGTCTATTTGCGGGAAAATTTAAATAAGGTAAAGGGCTTGATAATAACCCATGCCCATGAAGATCATATTGGGGCAGTGCCTTATTTTTTAAAAGAAATTCCAGTGCCTGTTTATGGGTCTGAATTTACTTTAAAGGTCGTAAAAAATAAACTCGACTCTTTTGGGTTTTTCCCTAATGTCTCATTTTGCCAGGTGAATTATGGGGATTCTGTTTCCATTGATCCCTTTAAAATTGAATTTATATGTGTAACCCATAGTATAGTCGGCGGATTTGCCATGGAGATCACAACTCCTGTTGGGAAAATAGTTCATACAGGAGATTTCAGGATGTGTCACAGTGCTGAAGAGCTAAACCCCACAGATGTTTCAAGGTTTGCAAAATGCGGAGAAAAGGGCATTCTGGCATTGCTTTCTGATTCCACAAATGTGGAAAAAGAAGGTTATACAATGTCAAATCAGGTGCTTCGTGAAAATCTGGATAATTATGTTGCAGCAAGTGAGGGCAGGGTGATTGTTGCGCTTTTTGCATCTAATGTGACAAGGATTCAGCATCTTGTTGATATTGCGCTGAAAATAGGGCGTAAGGTTGTTTTTGATGGCAGAAGTATTTTGCAGACAATTGCCGTTGCCATTGAACTTGGATATTTAAAATGTCCAAAAGATAAGATTCTGGATATTAAAGAAATCAAAAATATCCCGGGCAGCCAGATACTGATTATTACTACAGGCAGCCAGGGCGAACCTTTATCAGCTCTTGCGCGCATGGCAATGGGACAGCACAGACAGGTGAAGATAAAACGCGGAGATAGAGTTATTTTATCTTCCAAGGATATTCCAGGAAATGAGAAATCCATTGCAAATATTATTAATAATTTATATAAACGCGGAGCAGATGTAGTTTATAACAAGGTTGCAGATGTCCATTCTTCAGGGCACGCCCATCAGGAAGAATTAAAATTAATGATAAGTCTTACAAAACCTGAGTATTTTATTCCAATACATGGTGAATACCGTCATCTGGTAGTGCATGCACGACTTGCTGAAAAACTCGGTATTGCAAAGGAAAAATCCCTGGTTGTTGAAGATGGAGGGGTTATTGCCTTTGATGAGAATGGAGGCAGGGTTGCAGGAAGAGTCAATGTCGGTAAGATTCTTGTGGATGGTAAAGGTATTGGAGATGTGGGCAGAAGTGTCTTAAAGGAAAGACATCAGCTTTCAGAACACGGACTTGTTATTGTGTCAATGGTATTGGATGAAGAAACAGGAGATATAATTTCAGGACCTGATCTTATTTCAAAAGGTTTTGTTTTTAATGCCGCAACAGGATATCTTGTTGATGATGCTCAATGCGTAATCCTTGAAGTTGTTGAGGATTTAAGGCAGGGGCTTTTGGTTGGTATGAATACAGAGATTTTAAGAAATAGGTTGACCAAGGCATTAAAAGAATATTTCAGTTTTGCAATTAAACGTAAACCAATGATATTGCCGGTGATAACCCAGGTATGAAAAAAGAACTGATAGGAATAATTTATTTATTTTCTTTTATTTTAGTTTTGATGAGCCTGTTTTCATTTAATGCAGCAGACCCTTCATGCTGCAATAATCCTTTTTCGCAACCTGAAAATATTCATAACCTTTTTGGGCTTTTAGGTGCACACATTGCAGGATTGTTTATTTTTCTTTTTGGGCTGGGTTCTTTTTGGATCCCTTCGCTTATTTTGCTTTCAGCCTTTTGGTATTTTAAAGGGAAATCAGGCAGGGTCATTGTTTTTACATTAATGGGCGGTTTTTTTCTGATATTGTCAACTGGTGGTTTTTTCAGCCTTTTTAGAGAGGAGTATGCTCTTTTCGGGACAAGTTTTTCATCAGGTGGCATTGTTGCTATTCCTTTTGTTAATTTTCTCTTTAGATATACCAATACAGCAGGCACCATTCTAATTCTTTTTTTTCTTTTAATTGTTGGTTTTATCCTTACAACAGGCATATCGTTTTTTACTTTTTCATTATTTGTACGGGACAAAATTTTAAGAGTTTTCTTAACAATTAAAAGTGATTTAAGAGAAGGCTGGATTTTATTAAAAGAATATTTTGCAAATTCAAAAGAAAAAAAACAGGCAGCAAAAGATGTTATGCTGGAACCCATAGAAGAAGAGCCACTACCTGATAGCAAAATTTTGCCCATGGTAAAAAATGATTTGAATTTTGTTGATGAATATAGTGAATATATAGAAAATCCTGTTATTGAATATGAAGAAGATTTACAAAAGACAGAGCCCAGAATCAGAAAACTTAAGATTGATGAGACACCAATCGGATCAACTTTTCCTGGAATTGACGGGATTAAAGAAGATATAAGGGAAGATAAAGGATTTATTCTCCCGTCGATTTCATTTTTACATGATAAAAAGAAAAAAATCAGAACCATAGATACTGAAAAACTTAAAGATAAAAGCAGGCTTCTTGAAAGAAAATTAAAAGATTTTAAAATTGCAGGAGAAGTCGTAGAGATCCTTCCGGGTCCTGTTCTTACAACATTTGAATATAGACCTGCCCCAGGAGTTAAAATCAGTAAAATTGTAAATTTGACTGATGATCTTGCCCTTGCCTTAAGTGCCATGAGTATCAGGATTGTGGCGCCGATTCCCGGTAAAGACGTGATTGGAATAGAAATCCCAAATGATATAAAAGAATCGGTTTATTTAAAAGAACTTGTTGGATCAAAGGAATTTTTAGCATCAAAATCCAGGCTTACTCTTGGACTTGGAAAGGATATCCTTGGTAATATAATTGTCACAAAGCTTGATAATATGCCCCATCTTCTTATTGCAGGTGCAACCGGTACCGGTAAAAGTGTTGGTCTAAACTCAATGATTGCAAGCCTTCTTTATAAAGCATCACCCGATGAAGTAAAATTTATAATGATTGATCCAAAAAGGATTGAACTTTCTGTTTATGATGATATTCCCCATCTTATTTCTCCTGTTGTAACAGATATGAAAAAAGCAACCAATGCCTTATTCTGGGCAGTAAGGGAAATGGAAAGAAGATATGAAATCCTGGCAGAAACAGGAACCAGAAATATTACACAATATAATGAATTTATTGGAAGAGAAAATAAAAAGAATAAGTCTAAAAAGAATGCTGATGACAAAGTACAAACTGTTGACGCCTTGGAAAAACTGCCCTTTATTGTAATTATTGTTGATGAATTTGCAGATTTAATGATGGTTGCCTCAAAAGATGTTGAGATAGCTTTGACCAGGCTTGCGCAAATGGCAAGGGCTGCTGGAATGCATTTAATACTTGCTACCCAGAGACCTTCTGTGAATGTTTTAACAGGGATAATCAAGGCAAATTTTCCCACAAGAATTTCTTTCCAGGTCTCATCAAGGATAGATTCAAGAACCATACTTGATTCCAATGGTTCTGAAAACCTTTTAGGTGATGGAGATATGCTTTTTGCACCACCGGGTACAGGTCGTCTCATAAGAATCCAGGGTACATTTGTTTCAGAAGAAGAAATAAAAAATATTACTGATTTTTTAAAGTCCCAGAGAAAGCCTCAATATGTTGAAGAGATAACAAAACAAGTGGATGAGGATGAAGATGCAGGTTTTGATGAAGCTGATTATGATGAAAAATATGATGAAGCCTTAGCCTTTGTCACAAAGACAAAACAGGCATCTATCTCAGGGGTCCAGCGCCGTTTTCGTATTGGTTATAATAGAGCCGCAAGAATAATCGAAATGATGGAAAGAGAAGGAGTGGTAGGACCTTCAGACGGATCAAAACCCAGGGAAGTTTTAGTTCGAAGTTTTGATGAATTATAAAAATGATAAATTTAAAATTTGCTTCCACCATTAAAGGATTTATGCATGATGATGAGGCATTAGCCCTTTATCAGACTGCATTGCTTGCAGCTGACTTAAGTCATCCTTTACTTGAGATTGGCAGTTATTGTGGGAAATCTGCATATTTTATCGGTGTTGCAGCCAGAAAAAAAAATGGAATCCTTTTTTCCATTGATCACCATAAAGGATCTATTGAACAGCAGCCGGGACAGGAATATTTTGATCCTGATCTTTTTGATGATAAAAAAGGCAGGATTAATACTTTGCCTTTATTTGAAGAGACAATAAATAAAGCAGATTTAGTGGATTTTATTGTGCCAATAGTGACAAATTCACAAATTGCAGGGAAAATGTGGTCGACTCCTCTTTCCATGGTGTTTATTGATGGAGGTCACAGTCTTGAGGATGCTTTAGAAGATTATCTGATCTGGGAACAATTTATTATTAAAGGTGGTTTTCTTGTCATCCATGATATTTTTTTTGATCCTGAAAAAGGGGGGCAGGCACCAAGAATAGTATATGAAAAAGCACTTAAGTCAGGAAAATATGAAAAGTATACCCTTGAAAAAACCCTTGGAGTCCTTAAACGTCTTTGATAAAATAAAGCACAAGACTTTTGCCGATAAATGGATTTAGTATTTTTTCAATTATTCTGGTCAGCTTGGGTTTTTTCATGAGATCCCAGACAAGCAGCCTGTGATACAGGTTAACTGAAAAAGAATCTGTACGATTGCATCCCACAAGACATTTAAGCCACCAGAACGGTGAATGCAAACCATGGGCATAATGGGTCTTAAAATGTTTAGCCCCATTTTTTTCAATCATTTTTATAAGCTTGTTTTTTTTATAAATTCTTATATGTCCCTGGTTTACATCTAAATATTGGTCTGAAAGCATCCAGCATAATTTTTCCGGTAAAAATCTAGGTACACTTATGGCAAGTATGCCTTTGTTTTTTAAAACCCTTAAAAGCTCTTGAACAGCATTTTTGTCATCAGGGATATGCTCAAGCACTTCTGAGCAGATAACAACATCAAACAAATTGCTTTTAAAAGAAAGATTCATAATATCACTTATATTAAGTCCCCAGGAAGAATCTTTAAAGTCATTTACCTTTTCATGAAATTTCAATTTTTCTTTTGTTTTTAACAGGTCAGGAAAACTTAAGTCAGCTCCCTGGCAAAAGATTTTTTCCCCCTGGCAGGCTCTTGCAATATGTCTGCCTTCTCCACAGCCCATGTCAAGAATTTTTTGCCCTGGTTTTATATTAAGGTTTTTAAAATTTATAGTAATCATTTGTTGTAAGCTGCAATTATATTTTTGTATGCCTGAGCAGTTTTAATGGCAGTGTTTTCCCAGGTAAAGTGTTTTAAGATTCTTTTATATCCCGCGTCAGCAAGTTTTTCTCTTTGGTCCGGGTCATCTAATAATTCTACAATAGCGTTGTGAAGAGCCTGGGCATTACCAGGCGGGACAAGTTTTGCAGCATTGCCTGTGACCTCGGGCAGTGCTCCGCCAGTGGTACAGACTAAAGGCAGTCTGCACGCCATTGCTTCGCCTGCAGGAAGACCAAACCCTTCATATAATGATGGCACTACGGCAATGCTTGCTTTGGCATATTCTTTGATAAATCTTGCATGGTCAACCCGCCCTGTAAAATGCACATGATTTTTCAGGTCAAGTTTTTGAACAAGCTTTTCAATACCACCATTTTTTTTGGGGCTGCCAATCACTATAAGTTTAATTTTACGTTTCTCACTGATTTTTTTTATGGCATGCAAAAGGTGATATAAACCTTTTAAAGGAGTATCTGCACTATTTGTAACAATTAACCTTTCAGGGTCTTTTTTGATATTGTCCAATGGATAAAATAAGTCTGTATCAATACCAATGGGGATTGAAATGATTTTTTTTTCAGGTATTTTAAATTCCTTTGAAATATCGTTTTTGGAAAAATCCGATACAGTAATAATATGGTTAAGCCTTTTTGCAACATATTTTTGCATGGTGATAAATGAATACCATCTCATGTGCTTTATTTTTTTTAAAAAGGATTTTGTGCTTCTTATGGCAATTTTTCTATCAATGGTTATGGGGTGATGAATGGTTGCAACAAGGGGAATGTTTTTTGATATTGATAACATTGAAAACCCAAGACATTGATTATCATGGATAATATCATATCTGGTCTGTTTGTTTTTCAGGTATCTATGGGCGCGGAGACCAAAGGTAAAAGGTTCGGGATATCCCATTGTAGAAACCAGGAACCATTCCATGAAATTAATGGGATCTTTAAGTTCGGCAAGGCTTGGCATACGGAACAGATCATCAGGGTTATAAAGGTCAAGAGTGGGGATGTTTGTAAGCTTTGAACCCGGAAAAAGCATGGGATCTCCCGGACCTGAAATTACTTCTACACTATGTCCAAGATCACTAAGCGCTTTTGACAGGTTTCTGACATACACTCCCTGTCCACCGCAGTGGGGGTTGCTTCTATAGCTTATAAGACCAATTTTAAGTTTGGATTTACTATGATTTGAATTCATTATCAATAGTTTCTTTTGCTTCACCTGCTACATACAATGAACCTGCAATACATACAATATCAGAATCTTTTGAAGTATTAATGGCAAATCTGCAGGCCTTGCCTACATCCTCAATAATAATCAGTTCTGCCCTGGAAAATTTTTTAGCTGCTTTTTTTAAAACCAATGGATTGATACTCCTGTCAATCTTTGCTTTTGTAAAAATAATTCTGGTACTTACGGATGTTATATTTTTGAGCATTGTTTCAAAAGGTTTGTCATCAAGAATTCCAATTACCGTGGTAAGGTTTTTATCCTTAAAATTTTTTTTAAGATAATTGCCGAGAACTTTTGAGGCATGCAGGTTATGAGCCCCATCAATAATAACACATGGTTTGGAAAGAATATATTCAAGCCTGCCCGGCCATTTTGCAGCTTTTAATCCCTGTTTAATATTCGATTGAGTAAAGATTTTGCGATCATTACTTTTAAGTTTTATTAATTCAAGAGCGGCAAGAGCTAATGCTGCATTGATTCTCTGGTGATCCCCCTTTAAAGGAGTTTCAATATTTTTTAATTTGTTCAAGATACCATTATATGAAAAATTATTTGTTTTTGGGGTTTTCCTGATTGAAAAATCATTTTTAAATATATATAAAGGTGATGATTTTTCTTTTGCTTTTTGTTTGATAAATTCAATGCCTGAAGGCTGGGTCACACCTGTTACCACAGGTTTGCCCTGTTTGATAATCCCTGCTTTTTCCCTGGCAAGATCTTTAATTGTATTGCCAAGATAGTCTGTGTGTTCAATGGACAGGTTGGAAATCACACTGACTTCCGGTGTTATGATGTTGGTGGCATCAAATCTGCCTCCCATTCCTGTTTCAATAATTGCAAATTCGACTTTATTCTGGCTGAATATATAAAATGCCATTGCAGTGGCTATTTCAAAAAAAGTTCCCTTTCTTTTTCCAATGTCAACATTGTCAACTGCCTTGTATGCTTTTAGGATTTCATCATCTGAGACATCAATGCCGTTAATGGCAAAGCGTTCATTGAATTTAACAAGATGTGGAGAAGTATAAAGTCCGGTTTTATAGCCTGCCTTAGATAATATGGAGGATATGTATGTCCCGATGGAACCTTTGCCGTTAGTACCTGCAATATGAATAGTCCTGTAATTTTTTTGAGGGGAGTTTAGAAATCGTAAAATATTGGATATGGTATCGAGTTCAAGCTTGATACCAAAACGACCTAATTTAAATAATTTTTTTAAACAATCTTTATATGTGTCAGTATTCATTTTAAGGCAAAATAACCATGACAAATAAAACCCGGTAAAAAGGTTTTATTATAATATTATCCTGATACCGGGTGTTTGATACGTTATTTTTCAGTTTATCTTCTTTTTCTTCTACTGGATTGTGCAATACGCTGTCGTCTTAATGCTTCTCTGTTTTTACGTCGTCGGTGTTGACAAGGTTTTTCATGATATTTTTTTAATTTCAATCTTTTAAAAAGACCATCGTTCTGAATCTTTTTTTTCAAGATTTTCATGGCTCTTTCAACATCGTTATCAATAACATAAACATTAATACTCTTCAAAGACATCGCCCCTTTCTTATTTTATTTTACTTCTTTCTTAAGTACGAATAAATACCAAATTTTTTATTGTAAAGCAAGTAAAACTTTATAATATTTAAGACTTAATCAATAAAGTTGTTTCATTATTTACAAGATTATACTTGACACTATGAGCGTTGCTATATTAGCATGAAATATACAAAATATTTTGAGGGGTATAATATGCACCACGAAATCGCTAAAATCCAAAATGATTTTTCGTTTTTTATT
>Ga0256845_1002404_pt1 | contig 13589 bp, 8 predicted proteins | sample RiftiametaG_FD_189101 | JGI IMG/M metagenome (GOLD analysis project Ga0256845, IMG submission 189101) | Tube worm associated microbial communities from hydrothermal vent at the East Pacific Rise, Pacific Ocean - Riftia | ecosystem: Host-associated > Annelida > Integument > Unclassified ...
CTTCACTAGCACCCAACTATAATTATGGTTGGATTTGTCGCGGAATTGTGCCGCTCCTTTAACCGCGTATTATACGCAAAAGGAGAACGACTATGGAGACGAAACGCACCGCAGAATCTAAACTGGAGGCCGTTCGAGTTGCGCTAACCAGCGGCCTGACATGATACCCCGATCCACCTAGACAAGGTTGATGATTGGTGGAATATATTGCACCACCACTGAACTTTAAATTTGAAGCATTTCTACGAAATCAAATCATTCCACACAGAAAGACTAAAAATGTCCAACACCCAATTTGCTTTCCTTGAAAAGGAAAATGTTCCCACAGGCGAGGCTTGGCAGCGGGCGATTGACGACTTGCAATTTTCAGTTCGCCTTACAATCGATCCAGAACTGGCACCATTTGAGGATGAGGGATTCTCTCCATGCAAATGGGGAGATACCGATCATGACGTTGGTTTTGAGATTTACTACGAACCGGCTGAAGATGTTTATGAGGATGACGAAGAATTTAAGGCCGTTGCAGGCGAAGGAAATGATTATTGTATTAGCATGTCATGGGGCGGCAGCATGTTGGATTGCGCTGCGGTAATGATTGCAAGCTGTGCATTGGCGAAGTCTTTCGGTGCGGTGATTTCCTATGAGGGCGACGGTCCAAGCCAGATCGAGAAACTTGTTCAGGATACAAAAGAAACAATTATTAGTGCTGAAAAGGAAGTGCAGAGATAGGGTCGCTTCCTCTTAGCTCTCGATAGTTTTGTGTTGCACCTTTATCTAGCCCTGTCTTTGTTTGGACTTGTCCTTATTTAATTGCCAACACCCAACTCATTTACGCTGTTTTTCAAGTACTTAGAGGCTTATGCCGCCTAGCGCAGAATACGCTGCGTCGCTGTCAGGCGATTTGGTGTCAATCAACCGACGCCGAGCAGAAATCCTAAACGCTGAGTCGAAAGCAACCGCCGAATTCGTACGCATGTTTTCGGGACGGTTGAACAAAGAGGAAATGGAAATGTAATCAGGCTAAATTCACAAAACGGCCATCGACGCAAATCTGCCATTTTCTAATTTCCATTCAATAACTAGCGATTTGCGCCACCAAATTTCAGTGTGAATTTCTGGTGTCTAGCCGACAACTCCCGTCAGATCAATGTGATCACAGACATCCCGAGCAACTCCAAAAACTACAACCGCATTGCACTCGACATACGATACTCCACCAATTCGAATGCACCATTAGATTGACTGGTAGGTCGCTACCTGATCTTATTGATCAAATTTTTTAGGTGAGGTTATTATGGATGATGACAGTAAAAACGAAACCATTTCTGAACCACAACGTTGGGCCGAGGTCCAGATTGATTATGCAAGACGAATAAATTTCGCGTCCGCTCAAAACAATGTCGCAGTCCTAAATTCATTGACGATAACAAATACTTCTGGCGAGCCTATAACCAATCTAAAAGTCACAGTATCATCCCATCCCTCAGTATTCACAGAAACAACATGGAACATTGACCGCATAGCATCCGAATCTGATTTATGTTTGCAAAATTTGTCGACACCGCTCGATATAGCAATGCTTTCGCGACAAAATGAGGCCGAGATAGGAGAGTTGACCGTCACGGTAGAGAACTCCGCTGGCGAACAGATCGAGGAACGCTATCGCCTTGAATTACTCGCCCGAGACGAATGGGGCGGCATCAACGACATGTCGCAAATTCTTGCTGCGTTTGTCTCCCCTAACGATCCCGTCGTTGCAGCATTGCTAAAAGAAGCATCACGCCTGCTGGAAAGAGCTGGTTTGGATGGTTCATTGGACGGATATCAGTCGAACGATCCCGGACGTGTATGGCTTTTGGCGGGTGCGATCTGGTCGGCAACGACTGGCCTAGGCCTAAGTTATGCAGTTCCACCGGCATCGTTTGAGCAACAAGGTCAAAAAATTCGTGGGCCCGGTCGTATCCGATCCGAAGGACTGGCGACATGTTTGGACACGTCGCTCTTGCTCGCCGCTGCGTTCGAGGCCGCAGGATTGAATTCGGCCATCTTATTTTCTGACGGCCATGCATGGGTTGGAGTTTGGTTGACCGAGCGTGACTTTGGACACGTAAAAGAGCCAGACATAATCGCTGTTAGAAAAGCATCACAAGCCAAAGAATTTGTACCAATTGAGACCACGCTTATGACAAAGCGCCCAACAATTGGGTTCGAACACGCAGTCGATGAAGGTCGTCGACGCCTTTCTGAGGATCGTGAGAGCGAGTTTTTATTAGCCGTTGATATCACAAGGGCACGCGCCGCACGAATCCGTCCACTTGCGATGTATGGCGAGGCAGTTTCAAACGAAGTACCGCAAGATGAAGCAGCACCAGCAGCGCTTCCCAAACCGCTCGACCTTGGGCTATTGCCCGGAGAAGTGCGCGAGGATGCACCTGACACGCCGCTTGGTCGTATTGAGCGATGGCAGCGTAAACTTCTCGATTTATCATTGAGGAACCGCCTACTGAATTTTAAAGACACCAAACAATCACTCCCGTTCATTTGTCCTGATGTTTCAACTCTAGAAGACCATCTTGCCGACAATAAGAAATTTTCAACGCTCGCGCTGCGCGAAGACGACCCCGTGGGTAACCGGACGCTAACATCGGAGGAGCGTCGAAAAGTCGAGGAAGAGGTTTCAACCAACGCTTTTGGGAAACGCCAAATCGCAGTGCCGCTCACATCCCGTGAAATGAACAATCGACTGTTGACGCTATATCGTAAAGCCAAAAGCGATATGCAAGAAGGTGGCACAAATACTCTCTTTCTCGCAGTCGGTTTTTTGCGTTGGAAAAAAACAGAAGGTGATACCCGTAGCTACCGCGCTCCTCTTCTGCTCATCCCAGTGAAACTGGAACGCCGCTCAGCTCAGTCACAATTTCAAATTCTGCATCATGAGGATGACGTTCGGATTAACTCGACACTACTCGAATTCTTAAAACGAGACTTCGATCTACGTGTGCCCGAATTTGAAGGCGATCTCCCTCGCGATGAAAGCGGGATTGATGTGCCGCTGATACTTGAGATTATGCGCCAAAAAGTTCGTGATGTCGCGGGTTTCGAAGTTGTTGAGGACCTCGCTTTATCCACTTTCTCCTTCGCAAAATATCTGATGTGGAAAGACTTAGTTGATCGTACTGACCAACTTCGTGAAAACGCGTTGGTAAGCCATTTGGTGGATAACCCGAGCGATTCATTCGAAGGTTCCGGAGACAGCTATCCACCGTCGGAATTGGACGTACGACTAAAGCCAAAAGACCTGATGATACCTTTACCCGCCGATAGTTCCCAACTTTCAGCGATAATGGCAGCCGCCGACGGCCAGAATTTTGTACTCATTGGCCCTCCCGGCACTGGTAAAAGCCAGACAATTGCAAACATCATCTCGCAGTGCCTCGCTAATGGGAAAACCGTTTTGTTTGTCGCCGAGAAAGCAGCGGCCCTTGATGTGGTCCACAGAAGGCTTGCAGCGCACGGGTTGGGCAACGCCTGTCTTGAACTACACTCCAACAAGACCGATCGAAAATCAGTCTTAAATCAACTTGGACGAAGCTGGGATCGGAATGCATCAGCGACCGATGCCGAATGGATTGAGGTTTCCGAAAAGCTCCGCCTTAGGCGAGATCAGTTAAATGACTACGTTATGGCGCTTCATAAACGAGGCACACAAGGATTCAGTGTATTTCAAGCAATCGGGCGAACTGCAAACAACGAACCTGACGTTCACGTCGAGTTTGCCTCAATGGACGCACATGACACAGATTCTTACAAGTGGTTGATTAGCCTTACAGAAAAATTACAACTGACGCACGCCGTCGTGGCCGAAACGCCAAGTCTTGCATTGGTGGCCGCCTCTGACTGGTCCTTTGCTTGGCAAGATAAGTTGCTCAAAGAAACCGAAAAGCTTCTGACTATCTCCGCTCAATTGAGAGAAAGTGTTTACGACGTTTCAGATCAACTTGCGCTAATACGGGACACAACAGGCAGCACGGAGCGAATTGATTTGCTCAGCGCAATCCTTCCGCGCATAGATCAAAAGGCTCTGAATTTCTCGAAAGTTCCTGACCTTTCAATTAGTGAGCTAGCTGAACACCACGCGCGATTGAGCGCCGATCTGATGTCTCGTAACAACGCGGTTTCCAATATGTCTGCTAGTTATGACCTTAATACGATTGGGCGCATACCGCTCGACCAACTCGATGCGGATTGGCGCGGAGCACAAGTAAAATTTTGGCCGTTCTCCGCGCTATCGGGCAGAAAGGTTCAAAAGCTCCTGCAAACCTATGTCTCGAGCGGTTCCGCAGCCCCCGTTTTGGATATAAAAAATCTTTTCGACATTAGGGCCGCAATTGAACAAATTACGGGCAATCCGCTGATGGGATTGACAGGTGATGAAAGCAATCCTGATATCGGAAAGCTGAACGAAATGCTGTTGCAAGCATCAGCTTTCCGGATTGCTGTCAAAAATTTGACTCCTTTCGTTGATGCACCAGAACAATTTGGGAGTGTAAAAGCCGAACTCACTATGGGTGTGAGCAATAACCTGAAAGCAAAACTCCAAACATTTGAGGAACGGAAGAAATTGTTCGGGCAAGCGCTAACATCCTACAAAGAGGTGTCTGGCATTAGTGAGATTGAAATGAGCCTCGCCGAGCTTGAGGAAGAACTAAATACTATCTTACAGCATACTGACCAATTATCGGATTGGACCAGATGGGTTCAAGCACGTGACACCGCAAACAAGCAAGGCTTGTCAACGATCGTCGAAGCCATCGAAACTGGAGCGTTGACAGGTTCGGCATCCGATGCGTTCGAAAAAGCTTATGCTGCTTGGTGGTTACCGCTTGCAATGGATGAAAGCGATCATTTGCGCCGCTTCGCGTATTGGGAACACGAAGACACCGTCAATGCCTTTCGGGAATTGGAGGATGCGGCAGCAAAACTAGCCCCTCAAGAGGTAATGCGCCGTATTGCTCACAGATTGCCTACCCGAGACGGTGTGCCACGAAAGTCGGAACTTGGCACTCTGCGCCATCAGCTGGGCTTGCAAAGGCCCTCGATGCCAATTCGCAGCCTCCTGTCGCAGATGCCGACAACTTTCGGACGTTTAGCGCCCTGTGTGTTGATGTCCCCACTTTCGATTGCGCAGTATTTACCAGCAGGGCAAGCGACATTCGACGTCGTAATTTTTGATGAGGCGTCACAAATCACAACATGGGATGCGATCGGTGCGATAGCGCGCGGAAAACAGGCGATTATTGTGGGTGACCCAAAGCAATTGCCTCCGACCAACTTTTTTGGTCGCGCGGACAATGGTGACGATGATGTTCCAGAAATTGAGCGCGATATGCCGTCGATCCTAGACGAAGTATGCGCAGCAGGCATCCCCACACGCCGCTTGGATTGGCACTACAGAAGCCGTGACGAAGCGCTGATCGCTTTTTCAAATCACCATTACTACGGCGGTGGTTTGGTAACCTTTCCAGCGCCCTCAACCTCATCTGAGGCATTGCGTTTCCACTATGTCCAAGGAACCTATGCACGCGGACAGGGACGAACGAATGCAGCCGAGGCTAAAGCCATAGCGGCAATGATAAAGACTCGACTTATTTCTTGGTTGGAACTCCCTGAAAAGGATCGTCAAACTCTGGGTGTCATCACCTTTAACAGTGAACAGCAAACCCTAATTCTAGATTTACTAGATGAGGTTCGGCGCACTGATTCACGGCTAGAATGGTATTTTTCCGACGAGCGCGAGGAACCACTCATCGTTAAAAATTTAGAAAATATTCAAGGCGACGAACGCGATGTTATGTTGTTTTCGATTACGTTTGGACCGGACATTGCGGGTAAATTAACCATGAATTTCGGCGCACTAAACAGTGAAGGCGGCGAGAAGAGGCTAAACGTAGCAGTGACACGTGCGCGCCGCGAGCTCCATGTATTCGCGTCGATAAAACCTGAGCAGATTGATCTCGGACGGACACGGGCCCTCGGGGTCAACCACCTAAAGGCCTTTCTCGATTATGCCGAACGCGGTGCCGTGGCCCTGCCAGAACAGGATTTGGGGTCGCTCGGTCCTGCGGAGAACGTATTCGAACAAGCTATCGCCGATGCGCTTTCAGCGCGCGGCTGGGAAATCCGGACTCAAATTGGCGTATCAGGTTTTAGAGTTGACCTTGGTGTAGTCCACCCAGATTTCGCAGGGGCATTTCTAGCAGGTGTTGAATGTGATGGTGCCCAATACCATTCATCAGCAACAGCTCGTGACCGGGATAAGGTGCGACAGGCAGTTCTTGAGGGTCTTGGTTGGACAATCTTGCGAATTTGGTCAACAGACTGGTTCCGAAATTCGACAACGGTTATTGAACGAATTCACGGCGAACTTGAGGTTCTCCTTCGCGATGACCGTGAACAGCGGATATCTGAGGCTAAAAGTAGTTATGACGTCGATACCGAGTCTCCTAGTGAGCCTAAACTTCTAGCACCTCCCAAAACTCACAATATCAGTGACGAGTTTTCAGCTGAAGCAATTGACGTTGAGCCTTCCACGCCTGAACTTCTTGAATATAAACCAACCCAATCAGAACGTGACACTGTGCCAAAAGTTGAAAAAACAAACGCGTTGCAAAACATGCCTCATTCCGCGCTCTTATTAACTAACCCAATTGCCCAAATAGACCCAGACCGATTTTATGAAATTGAATATACATCCGTTTTGCGAGAAATGATTTCGTCAGTTATTGAAGAGAACAACCCGTTGCCTATGGCGCTTGTCGCGAAAAACATGGCACAGGCTCACGGTTGGCTAAGAACTGGACATAAAATTGCGTCACGCGTTGAAAAGCTTCTCGGCGACGCAGAGGTTAAAGACGAATTTGGAGTTCCTTTTGTTTGGCTTCACGACAGTTACATAGATCGGGTCGTTTTCCGAGGGCTCATGCGCCGGTCCATAAGAGACGTTTCAAGGGCTGAAATTGCTTATGTCATTGACAATCATGAGGATGCCCTAGAAGCAACTGAAGACAGAATTATGGCGCTTTCACGTCTTCTAGGGGTCGCCAGACTCAGCCAAGATGCCCGAGATTACCTCAATACTTGTTGGAGGTGGCGCAACGAAACCGAGAATTGATTGTTCGACGAAAACGTTACCCTTGGTACGATATTTAGTTCAGTTTTACTTTGTGCCGTAATGCTACTAACTAATAAGCTTACACAGATGAAATACCAAATTCTTGATAAATCTTCGTTTTGTAGCGGTTGAGGTGGATACAAAGGTGGTTGGAAATTGCTCACATCAATTTAACTCATTGTATAAAAAGGATAATATAAAATTTAATGGTGCCCGCTGCCGGACTTGAACCGGCAAGGCCTTGCGGCCGAGGGATTTTAAGTCCCTTGTGTCTACCAATTTCACCAAGCGGGCAGTTGCCGCGAAAATAGCGTTTCGGTGTCGTTTGTAAAGGTTGTTTTCACAAGATTTGGCGGGGATATTAAACAGCGGCCTCCGCCGCAATTTATTTGATGCATTTAAAACTCTCCGCCAGTCTCTCCATCGCTTTAAAATATGGGGAAGGGCCATAGCTGATGCGCGCCGCACCGAGGCTAGAAAGATCGCTGATTGTACCGCTAGACATCATGATATTCACCGGCAGCGATACAGCATCGCAAATTTGTGCGATCAATTCAGGGTCCTCTATACCCGGCACAAAGAAACCGTCCGCGCCAGCGTCCTTATAACTGGCGGCGCGATCTATTGCCTCGGCCATCAGGTGAACCTGTTTCCCTGCCTCACGTTCTTTCAAAAACAGATCAGTGCGAGAGTTGATAAACATCGGAATGCCGCTTTTATCCGCCGCCTGCCGGATTGCCTTTATGCGGGTATGTTGCACCTCGATCGGGAACAAGCCGGAGCCGCAGATGCGCTGATCCTCAAAGTTCAGACCAATCGTGCCAGTGTCGATAAGGCGCGTGACATTGGCAGCTACCGCTTCGTGCTCCTCGCCATATCCGCCCTCAAAATCAACGGTCACGGGCAAATCAACGGCGACTACAATCCGCGAGGCAATCCCGAGTGCTAAATCGAGCGGGATCGCTTCGCCGTCCCCATATCCTTGCGCCGCAGCCACGGACATGCTGCCTGTAGCAATGGCCCTAGCCCCGGCATCAGCCACAGTTTTGGCACTGCCAGCATCCCAGATATTATACAAAACCAGCGGGTCACCCTTAATGTGCATCGCCGCGAAATCATGGGCTTTCTGGGCTTGGGTCATGGTGTTTCCTTCTGGATGTGAACGGCAATGCGCCGCTCCAATTCTATCAATTTCTGCTTGCGCCACAAGCCACCACCATATCCGGTTAGCGATCCATCCGCACCGATAACGCGGTGACACGGGATGACGATAGCAATCTGGTTAGCCCCGTTCGCTTGCGCCACGGCCCGCGTTGCAGTTGGGCGGTTAATGGTGTTTGCGATCTCGCTGTAACTACGTGTCACCCCCGCCGGAATATCGCGAAGCGCCCTCCAAACCGAGCGCGTAAATTCGCTGCCATGCAGCGCGAGAGGGACTGAGAACCTGTCGGACTTGGCGGCAAAGAACAAGGTCAACTCCGCCTCGACCTGATCCGTTGGCGGATGCCGCCCGATGCCAATTTCCCCATGTGCCAATTTGCGCAATTTCTGTAATTCATTTGGCAAGGCCTTGCGATCCGCGAATTCCAACAGATGTAGCGCCGATTTGTCACTGACGGCAATCATTGCGCCCAGCGGCGTCTCAATCCATTCGGCGCGCAGCAACGCGTCCCCTGTAAAACTAGCGGGCGTAGTCCCCAACAGTTTCGCAAATGCCGCCCGAAAAGCCGAGGGCGACGAGAACCCCGCATCCAACTGCGCATCAATCACCCGCCCACCATCCGACAAGGTTGTGAACCCGTCGCGCAGCCGACGTTGCCGCGCCATTTCCAAGAACGTCATCCCGAAGTTCCGCTTAAAACTGCGCCGTATCGTCGAGGGATCAAAGCCGAGGCCGACTATATCCCCCTCGCCCCAGCGCCGCGCCGGATCATCCTCCAACGCCTTAAGCAAGGTTTGGATCGCCGGATCAGTTTCCCCAGCAGGCGCCATCGGATGGCAGCGTTTACAGGCGCGAAACCCCGATTCAATGCATTCGCCAATAGTCCCGTAAAACTGACAGTTTTTCGGTTTCGGCTTGCGTGCTGGACAGGTCAAGCGACAGAATATTCCGGTCGAAGTGACACCAACATACGCCCGCCCATCATAGGCCGCATCGCGAGCTATGAGCGCAGTATATAGCGTGTCTTGATCTGGTAATTTGAACAACATGCGCCCACCCTAACGGGATTCGAACGCGTTGTCCGTCGAAGATCGGGCAGCTATTAAATTATTTGTCGCTTGGATGATTTATGCCGTCGGACCAAGCCACTGGTTCCAATTCCGACATCACCAGCCCCTCGATACAACCGGCATTCACTCCGAATTCATTGGGGTTAGAGCGCCGTTGATGATGCGTATAAATCCCGCATTTCGAACAAAAATAATGCTTCGCCGTATCCGTATTGAACGTATAAAGCGACAGCTTATCCGCGCCTTTCACGACCTCTAATGTACCAACAATCGCCGTCACCATAATCGCACCTTTGCGCCGACACATCGAACAATCGCAGCGGCGCATATTGCCGATACCATCCGTCCAATCAATCGCCAATTCAACCGCGCCACAATGACAGGTGGCTTTGTGTGTTGGGGTCATTCGCCTGCTCCTGCAAATTGTTCTTCAAGCTCGATCCGCCGCTCGTCGCTGATTTTGGCGAACAGAACTTCGGGAACGCTGAACGCATGACCCGCAGGCAAAGCTGACAAAGCCGCGTCCAGATCGGTGGGCCATTCGGCCCCCTCAACATTCATCGCTGCCAACATTTTTGCAGTACCATCAGGGATAAACGGCTCCGACAGAACCGCATAAAGCCGGATCAGGTTCAGCGCGAAACGGATCATTGCCGCCGCTGCGTCGGGATCAGTTTTGTAAACGCTCCACGGGGCTGCGGCTTGCAAATATTCGTTACCGGCAACCCAAATCGCCCGCAATTCCGCCGTAGCCTTGCGAATTTCAATGGCTTCCATATGGGTTTTATAGGCTTTCAGGCGTTTAGCGATTTCGGTCACCACGGAGGCTTCGGCAGCACCGTATTCGCCGCCCGCGGGAACTTCCTCGCCCCATTTGGAACGGCAGAATTTGGTCACGCGCGAAACAAAATTCCCCAGCACATCCGCCAGATCCTTGTTCACGCCACCCTGAAAACTGGCCCAAGTAAAATCACTGTCGCTGCTTTCCGGCGCGTTTGATAACAACCACCAGCGCCAATAATCGCTTGGCATAATTTCGAGCGCCTCGTTCATAAACACGCCGCGCCCTTGCGAGGTGGAAAACTTTCCGCCCTCATAAGTCAGCCAATTATAAGATTTAATGTAATCGACCAACTTCCAGTCCTCGCCCGATCCCATGATCGTTGCGGGGAATGACAGCGTATGGAACGGCACGTTATCCTTGCCCATGAACTGCACATAATGCACGTCGTTGGCACCAGCTTCGGTCCGCCACCAGCGCTCCCAATCCGCATCCGGTAGGCCGTTCGCATCGGCCCATTCCGCCGTTGCTGCGATATATTCAATCGGTGCGTCGAACCAGACATAGAAAACCTTGCCCTCCATGCCCGGCCAATCTTTGTCACCATTTTTGACCGGAACGCCCCAATCCAGATCGCGCGTAATCCCACGATCCCGCAAGCCATCGCCATCATGCAGCCATTTCTTGGCGATTGATGTTGTCAGAATAGGCCAGTCTTTCTTCGTATCAATCCACGCATCCAGACGGTCCTTCATCGCCGATTGGCGAAGGTAAAGGTGCTTGGTTTCACGAACCTCCAAATCCGTCGATCCGGAAATCGCCGAGCGAGGATTTATCAGGTCCGTCGGATCAAGCTGCTTGGTGCAATTCTCACACTGGTCACCGCGCGCTTTGTCGTCACCACAATTCGGGCAAGTCCCCTCAATATAGCGATCCGGTAGATAGCGGCCATCTGCATTCGAATAAATCTGCTTTTCGGAAACTTCCTCGATAAACCCGTTTTCGGCCAGCTTACCGGCAAAATGCTGGGTCAGCTTGCGGTTCCGCTCGCTTGATGAGCGCCCGAAATGGTCAAACGACAGGCGAAACCCATCGGCAATATCCTTTTGGACCTGCCACATATCGGCGCAAAATTCCGCCACTGGTTTGTCAGCCTTGGCCGCCGCCAATTCCGCCGGCGTGCCATGTTCATCAGTCGCACAAATAAACATCACCTCATGCCCGCGCCCACGCATAAATCGCGCATAAGCGTCCGAGGGCAGCTGGCTGCCCACCAAGTTCCCAAGATGTTTGATGCCGTTAATATACGGCAAAGCCGAAGTGATAAGTATACGCGCCATGGTCATTCCCTACTGTTGGTCAGGCGGGTTTAACGGAATTAAATGGGCAGGACCAGTTCGAATATAAGCGTGCCCCTAGCGTGTAGTCGCCATCAACAAACTGCCACCAATCATAAATCCACCACCTGTGTAGGCCATGTTTTTTCGCGCAGTTTCCGACCGAAACGTCCGCCGCGCCTTTGCCGCCATCATTGCATATCCCGTTAATAAAACAGCGACTACGGCTGTCGAAGTCATGATCAAAATCATTACTTGCGGGGCTATGTCCGCGTTTGGGTCAATGAATTGAGTTAAAAATGCCATGTAGAAAATAATAGCCTTGGGGTTAAGAATCGCCGTCAAACAGCCGGCCCAAAAACTGCCCCAAGCCGAAATAGGTTGAGCATTATCCAAATCCGGTGCGCGGTGTGTTCTCGCATCCATAATCTGACGATACCCAAGATAGGCCAAATAGGCCACGCCAATCCATTTTACCAATTGGAACAATATCGCAGAAGTCGCGAGGACCGCCCCAACGCCAAGGAACGAAAGCCCCATCAAGACAACCCCACCCAGCATATCGCCAAGAATACATAGCATTGCCGCCTTCCGCCCCCGGGTGATCGATTGCCCGACAACAAGCAGAACGCTCGGACCAGGGATCAACGTTAAAACAGCGCAAGCCAAGACGAAGGCGAGCCAAATTTCGATATGCATAATTTTCTCACTCCAAATGTGTTGGCTGCAAACAGAATGCATTATTTACAGATTGTCTAGCAAAACAACCAACCTTGACCCAAGCGCGGCATTCCGCCAAACATCTCGCATGTTTCCAATTCGTGACCATAATCCGTCTGAGCGGACGCCCTATGTTACCTATGCGTTGATATTCATAAACGTGGCGGTATTTCTGCTGACGCTAGGCACTGGCACCAGCGATGCGGCGCTATCAGCGTTTTATTATGACTGGGCGACGGTTCCCGCGTTGATCATGGACGGGGAGCAAACGCACACCATCTTGACCAGCATGTTCCTGCATGGCGGCTGGTTGCATTTAGGTGGTAACATGCTGTTCTTGTGGATTTTTGGCGATAACCTAGAAGACAGTTTTGGCCATATTCCGTTCCTGATTTTCTATCTACTTTGCGGGGTCGCTGCCGACCTTGGACATATCGCGAGCGATCCGAATTCGTTCATCCCGACCGTTGGCGCATCTGGCGCTATCGCGGGTGTCATGGGCGGCTACCTACTGTTATTCCCCAAAGCCCGCGTCGATGTAATCTTTTTCATCTTTGTGTTTTTCAAACGCTTCACAATCCCCGCATGGATCGTACTTATGGTCTGGTTCGGCTTGCAAATTTTCAATGGCATCGGCGTTGATACATCTAACGGAGGGGTGGCCTATTGGGCGCATATAGGCGGGTTCGCTGCCGGATTACTGCTTACCTTACCCTATTGGTTGCGCCGACAAGGCAAGCAATATTGGCGCAAGAATAACTATCATCCACCCCATCCACCAGCCGAATATGAAATACGCAAAACCACGGTGCCGACGGTTAAACGCCGGCGCCGCTAGTTATTTTTCAAGGCACCAGCGCATGACAGCCTTCTGGGCATGCAGACGATTTTCAGCCTCGTCAAAAATCACCGATTGCGCGCCGTCTAGGACCGAGGATGTTACCTCAACCCCGCGATACGCTGGCAGGCAGTGCATGAACAACGCGTCCGGCTTGGCCCCTGCCATCATGTGATCGTTCACCTGATAGGGTTTCAGCAAGTTATGGCGCGATTCCGATTTGGCGTCATGCATGGAAATCCACGTGTCAGCGACCACCAAATCGGCCCCCTCGACGGCTTTATCCGCGTCGCGTTCAAGCGTCACGTTCACGCCTTTGCTGCGGGCATATTCCACGAATTCCGGTTCAGGATCGAGGGATTCAGGCCCCGCAAATGTCAGATCAAATCCGAACTGACCCGCCGCATGCAAGAAGCTGGCGCAAACATTATTGCCGTCGCCAGTCCAGACAACTTTCTTGCCTTTGATCGGGCCGTGATGTTCCTCAAACGTCAAAATATCTGCCATGAT
>Ga0256845_1002406_pt1 | contig 13582 bp, 9 predicted proteins | sample RiftiametaG_FD_189101 | JGI IMG/M metagenome (GOLD analysis project Ga0256845, IMG submission 189101) | Tube worm associated microbial communities from hydrothermal vent at the East Pacific Rise, Pacific Ocean - Riftia | ecosystem: Host-associated > Annelida > Integument > Unclassified ...
CCGGTTTGAACGGAAGCTCCGAGCGTTTTTAGGGCCTGCACATATTGGTTAAAAAGATCTTCCCCGTGTTCGGGGCGAGCGGCGGAAATGAAGCTGGGGCGATTGCCTTTGGTGCAGTCGCCGTAGAGGGTAAATTGACTAACGGCAAGAATCTCGCCGCCTAGATCCGCGACGGATCGATTCATCTTTCCGTCGGCATCGGGGAAAATTCGCAAGTTTTTTGTTTTTCGAGCCAAGTGGGTTGCATCAAAAGAGGTGTCGCTGTGCGCAACACCTACAAAGATAAGCAAACCTGTTTCGATGGAAGAGATCCTTTTCCCGTCCACCGAAACCGAGGCTTTTTTTACTCGCTGGACTACCAGCCGCACGGGTTATTCCGTTACGTGAGAGACCCGGAAGGCGGGCAGGCGGTTGAGCGTTGCGGCCACTTCGTAACGACGTGGTCGAGCCAAATCGCCACGCAATTCTCGTGCGAGGGTACTGAGGCCTTCGTTGCTGAGATCGCGGTCGATGAGGTCGAGGATTTCACGCAGTGGGTAGCCTTCGTCCATGTAACGCAACTTGGCGTAGTAAAGAACAAAGCCAATTGCACGAGCCTGATCTGCATCGGCGATTTGTTTGATTTCTTCTAAATCAATGAAGGATCGTCCGAACTGGAGGTAGGAGGGATCGTCGGTGGTGATTAAAAGATCTTCCCGACCAATGCTTGGGTCGATGGAGCTGGGCATAATCCAACGCGAACGGCTGAGCATAGAAGCCATGGTAATATTTTCGGCTTCGATGGTGGTTGGTTCAATTTCGAGTGTTTTTGCCTCTTCGGTTACGTCGGTGATTCGGAAGTTTTCGACCTTTAAGATTTTATCGGCAATTGGAATAAATTCAGCAACGAGACTGCTTCCGCCTACGACAATAGAGATGCCCAAATCGTCAACGATTTGTCGAGCCCGCGAAGCGAGGGTGTGTCGTGAGGATTCTCCTAGTAGCGAAGAGACGCGCGAGTCTGAGGAGAGGAAGGTAGACGAAGAGGAGTGTTCGTCGAACAACAAAACACGAGCACCAGCTTCCATGGCTTCCACAGTAGATGCGGCTTGGGAGGTAAATGAGCCGGCAGCTGGGGTGGAGAATGTTGCTGGGTTTGTGCCGTCAGCTAATTCTGTTACAAAGGCAGAAATGTTTACGTTTTGAACGGGTCGACCCACTTCGGTACGAATGCTCACAGCATCGGGAACGGTCAGCACATTTTCTCGGCCATCGCCAGGAACGTGGTTGTAAATCCCTTGTGCAATAGCGTCCATAATGTCAACTCGGCCACTGTTAGACTCTCCAAGAATTAAGGTAAGACCGGCGGGAATCGTCACCCCTTTCACATTTTCAGCATGCGGGACTTCGATTTCTTCAATCAGGCTTTCCTCGATTTCGATTGCATTTAAGCGTGCGTAATCGGGCAGGTCTGAATCGGTTAATCGAGTAACCATTGCGCCTTCTTCTAAAAAGGCAACCAATCCTGTTGCCCCCAAGTGTTGGCGTACACGGTTGGAATCTTCCATGCTGTTCACAAAATAGTCTGCTGCGGCGGCGTCCATATTGCAGTAGAGCATACTGTTACAAATGACTTCGGACAAATCTTCGAAGAAAATTTGGCGCATCATTTCGCCATCAATAGCTGCCACGGGTTCGCCATCCACAATCGCTTGTTGTACGGGAAGAATAATTTGCAACCGAACTTCGATGTACTCTTTAGTAAGCACCAGTGCATTTCTAGGAATAATGGATTGGGAGGGTGAAGAGGCGATGATGTGTCTTCGGGCGACACCCCGATAGTCAAAGTTAGCAATTTTTTCTACTTCCTCGGCCTGTTTACGAAGGAGGAAATCTTCCATGGCAGTACGCCGAACGGGGGAATCGAACAAGTATTCGGGGATTTCTGCAATGGTTTGAGGAACGCGAACCACAAAAACAGGCGGAACATCATTTTCCGGATCTGTATTTATTTTGGCACATTTAACGACATATCGACCAAAGTCAAAATCGCCAACTAATTGTTCATACTCAGAAAACGGTTGACCATCCAACTCGCCTAACAATGTGTAAAATTCCTTCTTATCCTTCATAATTCAAGAGGTCCTTGTTTTTTATTAAAAATGAATGTGTTAATATGCCTATATCTTTCCTATTTGGAAAGCGTGTTTTAACTCTTTTTATCTTCAAAGCAAACAACGCTAGAAATGGGAAAATGTAGAGTATTTTTTTTTATTGTCAAAATGATTCTGGACAAGGTTTTCCAAGTTCGTACTCTAGAGTGCAATTTAGATGGAGAACTATACGATGAATTTTGAATTTTCGACAGCCCAACGCATTGTTTTTGGATCAGGGAAACTACAGGATCTAGCAAGCTACTTACCCCCCTCGGAGACTCGGTGTGCCCTCATAACAGGAACAGATGCGGAACGGATTAAACCCGTCTTTGAATTACTAAAAAAAGCGGGAGCAAACCCCGCAGCATTCAGCATTTCAGGCGAGCCTACCACCGACCGAATTATCACTTTAGCCAAACAGGCACGCGCATTAAACTGCGACTTCGTCGTTGCTTTTGGAGGAGGAAGTGTCCTTGATGCAGGCAAGGCCATTGCTGCCCTACTCACCAACGACGGCGATCTTTTTGACTACCTTGAGGTAGTAGGAAAAGGTCGAGCGCTCACCCACCCCGCAGCTCCCTGGGTCGCCATTCCAACCACAGCAGGAACCGGTTCTGAAGTCACACGAAATGCCGTCTTAAAAGTGACCGATCAAAAGGTAAAAGTGAGCTTGCGCCATCCGAGCATGCTCGCAAGAGTGGCCCTTATCGACCCCGAGCTAACCCTAACGCTCTCCCCCGAACTAACTGCGAGCACCGGAATGGATGCCTTCACCCATCTACTTGAAGCCTTTGTCTCTAGCCGAGCCACACCACTGACCGACGCCCTTTGTCGCGACGGATTAAACCGGATTTCAAAATCGCTCCTACGCGCCTATTTACACGGAGAAGATTTACAGGCACGCGAAGAGATGGCATTGGCAAGCCTCTATGGAGGATTAGCACTTGCCAATGCGGGTCTAGGCGCAGTCCACGGATTTGCCGCAGCCATCGGAGGCGGATTCGAAATGGCGCACGGTTTAGTTTGTGCCGCACTGCTTCCTGCAACGTGCGAAGTAAACATCCAAACCCTTCAAGAAACAGACCCCCAACACCCCGCATTAGAAAAATATAGAGAGGCAGCCAACCTTTTAACCCGACGTACAAAAGCCAGCCCCGACGAAGCTATCGACTGGATCAACACCCTCGCCATCACCCTTTCCATCCCTGCGCTCTCCGATGTTGGAATCGATGAAACCCAATTCCCCGATCTCGTAAAAAAAGCCCAATCAGCAAACAGCACGAAAGGAAATCCCATTCCCCTTTCAGACGCCAAACTTACTACGATTTTAGAAATTGCAAGCAACTCGCTCTCCACAGGAAACGAAACCCTGTATCTCTAACTTGCAAAAACTCATCGGCTAGGGTTGCTTTTTAATCTTAAAGCGATATGTTCACGCCTCATTTTGCACGTTGGAGAGAAATTATGAGTCAAGAAATTCGAAATATTGCAATCATTGCACACGTTGACCACGGGAAAACTACACTCGTGGACGAAATCATTAAACAGGCGCACCTTTTTCGCGACAACGAAGATATGCAAGAGTGCATGCTCGACAGCAACGATCTAGAACGAGAACGCGGCATCACCATTCTTTCCAAAAACATTAGTGTAAACTATAAAGGGGTAAAAATTAACGTAATCGACACCCCCGGTCACAGCGACTTTGGCGGTCAAGTCGAACGCGTTTTAAATCTTGCCGACGGTGTTTTACTCCTTGTTGACGCCGCCGAAGGTCCAATGCCCCAAACCCGATTTGTTTTAGACAAAGCACTTGAACTCAACCTTAAACCGCTCGTTTTAATCAACAAAATTGATAAACCCGACGCGCGCCCCGACATTATTCACGACAAGGTGTTTGACCTCTTTGTAGAACTCGACGCCAACGACGACCAACTCGACTTCCCCATGCTCTACTGCAGCGGAAAAGATGGCTGGGCCGACACCGTTCTAGACGGTCCACAAGATTCCATCTTACCCCTCATGGACGCCATTCTAGAACACATCCCCGCGCCAAAAATTGTAGAAGGTCCCGTACAAATGCAAGTAACCTCGCTTGACTACAACGATTACGTCGGTCGAATTGGAGTTGGTCGCGTCTACCGAGGAACCCTCAAAACAACCGAACCACTCATGCGTATTTATCGAGACGGAACCCAAAAACAGACCGCCATCAAACAACTCTTCACCTTCGAAGGAATGGGCCGCGTCGAAGTAGAATCCGTCCCCTGCGGCGACCTTTGCGCCATTGTTGGCATTCCCGACATCGACATTGGCGACAGCATCACCGACCTCGAAACCCCCGAAGCCCTGCCCCCCATCAGCATCGACCAACCCACCCTCTCCATGGTTTTCACCGTGAACGACTCCCCCTTCTTTGGGCAAGACGGAAAATTTGTAACCAGCCGACACTTACGCGAACGCCTCCTAAAAGAGACCGAACGCGATGTTGCTCTACACGTAGACACAACAGCAGGCGACTCCTTCCGCGTTAGCGGGCGCGGCGTCCTCCACCTCTCCATCCTCATCGAAACCATGCGCCGCGAAGGCTTCGAAATGTCGGTTGCCCAACCCCAAGTAATCTTCAAAGAAAAACACGGAAAAAAAGAAGAGCCCATCGAAATCCTGCACGTAGATGTACCCGACGAACACGCCGGAAAAGCCATCGAGCTTGCCGGAACCCGAAAAGGCGAAATGGTCGACATCGAACAACACGGCATCCGCAAAATGATTCGCTTCCAGATTCCCACCCGCGGTCTAATTGGCTTACGGAGCAAAATGCTCACCGCCACCGCAGGAGAAGCCATAGTCACCCACCGATTCTTACAATACGAACCCTACAAAGGGCCCATTCAACAACGCAACAACGGCGTACTCATCTCCCAAGCCAAAGGTCCTGCCGTCGCTTTTGCACTCGACGCCTTACAACAACGCGGCACCTTTTTTGTAAACCCAGGCGAAGAGTGCTACGAAGGGATGATTCTCGGCGAACACTGCATCGACAAAGACCTCGTGGTAAACATCCAAAAAGCAAAACAGCTCACCAACATGCGCGCATCAGGAACCGACCGCGCCATGAAAATTGCTCCAGCCCAAGTCAAGAGCCTAGAAGAAGCACTCGAATACATTGCCGAAGACGAATTGGTTGAAATTACACCCAACCACATCCGCCTCCGCAAAAAGATGCTCAGTGAAGTTGACCGAAAACGCGCATCACGAAAAAAGAGCGACGACTAATCTAACAGCCATCGCCTCTTCTACACTCTAACACCATTCTTTTTAAGTACCTACTTTCGGTGTTACATCATGACAAACAGAAACAAAACAAACGTGCACCAATTTATTGATTAAACAACCAAGTCGACAAATAGCGTTCGCCTGTATCGCAAATAATCGTAACAATTGTTTTGCCTTTATTCTCTGGACGCCTGGCAAGCAACATCGCCGCAAAAACATTTCCTCCTGAAGAAATACCACACAAAATCCCCTCTTCCTTTGCCAAACGCCTTGCGGTGTCGCCCGCATCAGACGCATTAATTTTAATCACCTCATCAATCAGATCCGTGTTTAAATTATTTGGAACAAACCCAGCACCAATCCCTTGTATTTTATGGGGTCCCGGATTTCCTCCCGAAATAACAGGTGAGTCTTCTGGCTCCACAACAACCGCTTTAAGTGCCGGATTTTTCTCTTTCAACACATCAGAAATTCCTGAAAAAGTTCCACCCGTCCCCACACCAGCCACAAAAAGATCAACACAACCCTGCGTATCTTCCCAAATTTCTAAACCTGTTGTTTTGCGATGGATCTCGGGATTAGAAGGATTGTCAAACTGTTGCAACATTATTGCATCTGGATATTCACTCAAAAGCTCCTCTGCCCTTTCAATGGCACCTGGCATTCCCTTATTTATTGGAGTCAACACCAATTCTGCACCAAGCACCCCCAAAAGCCGCCGCCGTTCAAGACTCATATTTTCTGGCATAGTAAGAATCAATCGATACCCCTTCGCAGCCGCAGTAAACGCTAACGCAATTCCCGTGTTTCCACTTGTCGGCTCAATCAACGTCGCCCCAGGCTTAATCAATCCCTTCTTCTCGGCATCCTCAATCATCGCCACACCAATGCGATCCTTCACACTGCCCAGCGGATTATTCGACTCCAACTTAACCAAAACGGTTGCTCCAAGCCCGTCAACGATCCGATTCAACCGAACCAACGGAGTCCCGCCAACAACGTGGGTAATATTTTCAAAAACTGACATAATAAACCCTAAATTAAATAACAAAAGTAATCGGATGTTCGGTCGTCCGTTTCATATAATTCTCATACAACTCTTTCAGCGTTATTTTCGAAAAATACTCTAACAGAATATCATTCGCACCCTGCCAAACCTCTTGAACCACACATTCGTCCGATCGGCTACATCCTTCAGCCAAACATCCCACCAAATTAATATCCCCTTCTGTTGCCGACAAAATGTCATAGACCGTAATCTTCTCCAGCTCTTTTCCCATTCGGAATCCACCATGAACTCCCCGAACACTCTTCAGCATTCCTTTATTTCGTAACGGAACAATAATTTGCTCAATATAATCGGTAGAAATCCCCTCCTGCTCCGAAATCGATTTTTTCGACACCGGCCGATCCCCCTCCAACCGAGCAATACAGAGCATAATCCGAGTCGCGTAACGTCCTTTTGTTGATAATCTCATTCCTTCAATCTCCTTTAATACGGTTAATATGATCTCCTGTTCATAATAGGTCTACCCCTCCCTGTCAACCTTATTCCCTAAAAACATTTACGTATTTTAAGGTTTTAGAAAAAATCCTAAACAAACTCCAATCTAAAAACAAAAAATACCGCTCCGAGTTTCGTCTGTTTCGTGGACAGGGTGAACGTGATGGACACAATGGATATAACAGACAGATCCTGTTTTCGACCGTTCTAATACTTCAGAACAAACCATTCCCTTCGGTTATTATTTGCTTCGCTCCAAGCATTATTCCCTTGTTCTGGAAATCTGCACACATCGATGGATAAAAATACGGTTCGTTAGATAAAGCAACTCCATCAATTGCATTCTATTCTTCAACAATCAACAACTTTTCAAACAGTGCTTTTTTATCCGACACCGCCGACCACTCATCTAATTTTGCAATCGCCTCAATCTCATTTTTTGCACGCATTATTTTATATAAATCAAGCATGCTTACAAAAGCAGAAATATCGGTCTCGACCTCGCTTTTTTTCTCTATCATCGCTTTAAATATTCCAGCAAAATAACCGGCAAGTAAAAGCTCCGAATTTTTGGGTGGCGAAGACATTTTCCTCCAAACAAGCACATGTTCATAAATATTAATATTCCCCATCTTCTTTACTTTCTGAAGCATATACTGCCCAGCCACCCGACCCCCGTAGCTGGCTGGATCACAAAAGAGTGCTTCATACGATGCAAAGAAAACCGATTGATCGTCCATCTTTTTACTCACCATTTCACCGAGTTGATTAAGCGTCTTCACTAAGATTTTCTTTGCTAAAGATCGCTGCTCAAAATCGAATCTAAACGTAACCTTTACAAAATTATTTTTTTTTCCGGTTACGGCAATCGCCTTCATCTCGATTTTTTGAGTTGCCGCATTGGTATTCAATTTATATTGAAACATTGTTGTTAAAAATGTGACAGCGCTTTTCGAAGAGATCACAGTTTGACCTTTCTTTTTTAAATTCAAAATCTTTTTTTGTTTTAGCATTCGATCCAACTCATTTTCTACCCCTCTAAAGCGCTCCTTAAAAAGGTCTCCTTTACAGCCATCAGGAATCGAATCATGACCCATCTTGTACACCGAAACCTCCATTAAAAACGAAGGACCCTTTTTATAAAAAACCGAATAGCCCCGCTCCTTCATCTTATATTTTTCCACGGTCACATAATCCAGTCCTCCCAACTTCTGAGGAAAAGCAAACTGAAGATCATAATCCACAAAAGCAGCCTTTGTTTCATCCAACACAACCCCGCCCTTTTCAGCAAAAGCTGTTACAAAAAAACAGAAAACAAATCCACCCAAGAACCCACACTTTTTCATATAAAACCTCCTACTCTTTTCCGCTATCATACCTAACACATCACAAAAAACAGCTCTTATTTTCCTTCTTTCACTCTTTTTATTTTTGAAAAGGGGATTCGAGCAATGACGGTTTCACCTCGGCCTTTTTTATTGGCGCGGCTTTGAATGGTCCAAAGGTCTAAATAGTTATCTCCGTCGATAACGGATCCGCTATAATCGCCCCACGTCGTCTTTTCGATAGCGCCTTCGCCCTCACCAAGGGAGATAATTTTTCGTGTTTTTCCGGGTGGATCGGTGTGGAGTCGGAAGGTAAACCGAGGGCTAACAAACATCTTTTCATTGGTTTCTTGGAATCCGATGATGAGATCTTTTTGTCTGTTTACAGCAAGAGTAGGTTGAATGTAATAACTTGAGGGGCTTGAAATAATTCCCGTTTGCTTAAAATGCCCATCAATGCCTAGTTGATGCCACAAGATTGCAGATCGACCGTTACATTTTACAATGTGCGAGAACCACAGATCTCCACCTTGATAAATTAAATTTTTTGGATTTCTTGCACCTGCGGCAACGGGAACATCGCTTCCTTTTTGAGGGGCTGGACGGGCGGGATTGCGATATTTTAGCGTATTTTCTTTTTCAGAGAGAACTTCGATGTAAGGCGTTCCGTCGGGGTTAGAACGCACACGAGAAATCTTAATTTTTCGTGGGGTTATTTTTAGGAAATAGAGTTCCTCGCCACGCCCTTGTGTTAAAGCAGGCTGACCAAAATGTCCGTGAAAAAAGTAGACCGTAATTTTTTTTCCTTTTTTTGCGTCAGCAAAACGCAAGACGAAGGTGTTGTCTTTTCCGCCGGGGAAGGTGTATCCGATCCACTTACTACTACAACCTAATCCGCCGCCGTCACGTCCTTCTGGAATAGAGATGGGGTAAATATTCCACCCTTTTGTGGGGTCTTGTGTTTTTGAAAGAGACAAATTAACCGGCTTCTTCTTCTCCTTATCCCAATATTGCCAAATATCAAACAGAAACGTTTTGTTTTGAATACTATACAACACCTTCGGATCAATCCCCTTATTAAACGCCACAGAACGCACGCCATCAATATACTTTCCTGTTTTATCGTAAATAATCATTCCCGCATTTGTGGCATGAAAAACCACACCTCCACCCACAGCAATTTGAGGGTCTACTTGCCGATTGCCGTCCATTGAACCATCAAAAAGAAGAATTTTTCCTTTTTTCCTAGGGTTTCCACCTTGTTTTCGTTGAGGGAACATTTTGCCATTAAACTCTCGAAGAGAGAGTTTTTCTAAGCACGCTACTTCCAGCGTTCGACTCGGTTGAATGGTTTTAGATGCTCCTTGGGAAACAAGAGGCACAATAAAAAAAAGCAGTATATATTGAATCGGTTTCATAAGACTAAAATTTATAGTTAAAAGGAGATGTTACCATTTACATTAAGCAGATCGTACAAAATAAAAGAACAAAACAAAAGAGCTCTTTTATAGGATTAGGTATTGTGATAAGGATGATTTTGAACAATTGTAAAAGCTCGATAAAGCCCTTCCAAGAGGACGAGGCGCGCAATCCCTCCTGCCATGACCAACGAGGACAGAGCCCAGACAGCGTCGGCTCGTGCTCGAATTTTTTCGTCCAGCCCTAAAGCACCGCCCACGACAATCACGAGACGTTGCTTTCCTGCAAGAGGATGTGTGCCCATCTGAGATGCTTGAACAAAATCAACCAGGTGTTGCGTTGAAACAGATTTTCCACGCTCATCGCAGACAACCAAAAAATCTTTGGGTTTTAGGAACTGAAGAATCCGCTTAGCCTCAGCCTGTTTTGTTAAGCTGGGATTGTTCGGTATTATTTTTTCATCGCGATATTCAACAAGGTCTACGCCAAAATTTTTGAGGCGGTTTTTGTATTCGCCTTCTGCCGCCGCCAAGGGTTTTGGCTTAATTTTTCCAGGAAGTAAAAGCAAAATTTTCATGGATTTGTTCCTGTTTCAGAGGAGATTTCTTCGTCTGTTTTAGGGTGATGAATTAAGGTAATCCCATCGAAGGAACAGGCCTGATTTTTTGTAAGAAGCCCGACTTGCGAATCGGGCCAAGATCCTTCTACTTCCAGCATAGGCTTTCCATTCAGTTCAATTAAAACCCGATCTTTTAATTTTACACACCGGAAGAAATAACTCGATTCCAGCTCGACATCTACAAGCACTTTTCGAGGGTAAGAATCGGTTTCGCCTTCGCCCCCGTACTCCACAACCTCTTCCCACGGCATAGTAATCATTCCGGGATGAGCGGGTCCCACCACTTTACCTGTCAACCGATTAACCACAATAGACGAAGAACCGGAAGAAAAACCCATTCCAATATAACTTCCAACAATAGGCGTAAATGAAATCCGATTTAAAATATTTGGTTTTTGATCCTCTGACTCTGGATCGTCCACATCGTCCAAACAACTATCTTCCCAGTTAACAGGTTCGCGTACAGGTTTCATGTTTACATAACGCAACAAAATATCGCTCACAGGCAACTCAAAATCATTCTCTAAAAAAGAAATTTTCCCTTCAAGCCAACGTACATTTAATGCTGAAATAATGGACGAAGACGGCAACTGAAATACCCACGCAGAAAGATCCGCAAACTCATTCAATTTATCAAAAAGAGGACAAACAAAAATTTGCCGCTTGAGTGGTTTCGAAAAAGGACCCACAGGCTTTCCATGAAGCCTTCCAGAAACAACCAACCTTCTTTGTTCAAGATCAATCACCGCTTTTAAATAATTCTTTTTATCTCTAAACAGAGGAAAAACACCAAAAGAACCCGTCATCTTTTTTTGAAGATTTTCGATTTTCGCTTGCACCGTAAATTCATAGCAATCGAGCAAATCCCCTTTAAAAGCACGAGCGACTTTTGTTTTATCTTTTTGTACAAGTCCGTTGGTAATTGAGTGCGTCCATTCGCCACTTGCAGGGGTTCCGTCAACCGCTTTTCCCCAACCTGTAATATATGCGCCGTACTCATCCCAGCCCTGCGTATAGATCACATTTTTAAACAACCCCATTGCAAAATCAGAAAGCAACCCCGGCTGACCAGCTCCCTTTAATTTGGTCTGAATAGGTCGATTAAGCGTTAGTTTAAAGCGATCCAAAAACAGATCAAAATACCCGCCATTTTTCACGACTCGCAAACGATGCCAAGGTGTTTCTGCGGCCTTAAAAGAGACCGACCGCTCCTCCCATTTAAACGCCTTCGGCAACGGAGCAACCACAGGAAGCAACTGATCAGGAAGAATTTGATATTCCCACGTTTTTCTTTTAGGATGAATCCGAATCAGCAACTTGTTTTTCCCATCGGAATAGCCCACTACCCCCACAGCACCATGACTTTTTCCATCCATGCTTAAGTGCGTTTCAAATAGATAATTTTTTGCAGGCTTTTGCTGTAAGATTATCTCGGCTTTTTGTTTTGTATCGGCTTGCGTTAAACCCGAGTCACCCACAAGCCACTCGCCAGAAGAAATCTTCCAAGAGGTTCCCAACACCGCAGAAAAATGTGTTGAAAATGTGGGTGGTGTGGGCGGTGGATGATAGCCTTTTGTTTTTGCGGTGGTAGGACCATCTACCACCATTTTCTTCCCATAAAAAAAGACGCGGTCCAATCCCGTTTTAAAAACCCCGTTCCACCATGCATCATAAAACATCCATTTTTCAAATCCGTTTAGGCCATCGATGATGCGAGGGGAATCCACACCAACTACAACGGGCTCAAGCACTACATCGCCCGCATCAAAAAGACCAAAATCTACACCACGATACCTTGCTTTCGTACGAGAAAGAGCATGCACAGCCAAAACATTTTCCCCTTTAACAAAACAACTTTTGGAAGAATATGGAATTTTTACATAATCATACGATAGATGAGATTTAATCGAGGTGTAAATTTTCTTTCCATTCAAAAACACCTCTACAGGGCCTTCATGACGAATCGCCAAAACAGGCGTTTTGGGACACGATTTTTTAAGAATAAATGTGCGCCGAATCCAAATCGCATTTTTTCGCCAAGCGGTACGAATTGACAAAATACGAACACCGTCCTCTTTAAACGGATAGCCGAATCCCCCTGTTCCTTCCCGCCAGCCTTTCACTATATAATTCGCTTTTTCCCACCCCTCTCTTTTCGGCTTTTCAAACAGATACCGACCCCGCCATGGAGCAAACTCGCCCGTCGGCAAAAGAACCTTAAATGAGGTCCCGATCCGATCCAGATTCCGCATCAAAATCGGTTCCGTCTGCTTATCAAAATTTCTAATTGCAACAAGATTGGTTGAAACCGCCACGCCAATTACACGATCACCCGTCCGAGGTCCCGAATGATTTGCCGCATAAAGAAAATAGTCGTTCCCCCGATAATGCAAAGCCGATGGATGTCCGAAATCAGCAGAATCAAACGCATCCCACAAACCCATCTCTGCATGCAGTAAATTTTTATACGATCTTGCTTTTGATACAGGAGAATCCCATTTCTGAACGCCAACCCGATCATTAGACCCCTTATGTTTAAATAACGCAAACAACGCCCCATCAGGCTTCTCAAAAAAACTCAAATTTGAGCCCGAAACTTTTAGCTGACGTAACGATGTAAACGAATGCGTTGGGTTTTGCGAAAGAGCATACGCCTTATCTTGCACGTAAAGATAAACCAATCCATTCCGATACAGCCAGCCATCTATTCCAGCAATTTTTTGATTAAACACCTGCCCCGCTTTTGACCAATCAACCAAATTGGTTGAAGCCAACACCACACCGTTAGTTTGCCCCGATAAGCCGTACCATTTTTCTCCATACAAAAGTGGAGCGCCCTTTAAAACAACCGACAAAGGATTGTCTACCGCCTTGACCCCAGCACCCGCCAAAAGAACAAGCACAAATAGTATTCGCTTCATATATTGCATTCAAACCTCCGCTCCATTCAAAACAACCCCGACCTTAACGAACTCCCACAAAAAAACGAACCAAATCCAAAAACCAATTTTAAAATCACTGTCTATCCACAAAAAAAACCTCGCTACCGAAGTAACGAGGTTTAAAGGTGGTGAGCCGGCCGGGGCTCGAACCCGGGACCCTTTGATTAAAAGTCAAATGCTCTACCAACTGAGCTACCGGCCCACAAATTTTGTGGTTTTATGCAAAACAAACAAATCGTTGTTTCTGCAAGGGAGCGGGTTTTCTACCGTTTCACCCCATCCGACGCAAGCCCTAAATTTTACTTTTCTTTTGATTCCCTTCTGTTTTATTTTCATTTACTATGCAACCTTCTGAATTTAAT
>Ga0256845_1002407_pt1 | contig 13582 bp, 11 predicted proteins | sample RiftiametaG_FD_189101 | JGI IMG/M metagenome (GOLD analysis project Ga0256845, IMG submission 189101) | Tube worm associated microbial communities from hydrothermal vent at the East Pacific Rise, Pacific Ocean - Riftia | ecosystem: Host-associated > Annelida > Integument > Unclassified ...
AAGAGCCAAATCTGGCATAATTCAGAAAAATCAGAAAATAGTCATTTTAGTTTTTGAGGAGACTCTATTTAAGAGAGATGTTATGGAACAAAATCAGATAAACAAAAAAAAAGGCAATTGGTCGAATGCATTTATATACGTTATATGGGCTTCTTCTGTTTTGTCAGGTACCATTCTTATAGTCTTATCTATTATTTCTTTAAATGGGTTTGACATTTTTAAATTGTTTGATTTTTTGTTATTATTTATTCTAAGTTATTGTTACTGGACACTAATTATAGCTGTAATTGCACTTATTAGTTCTACTGTTATTGGAATTCCTGTCGTACTAGTTTTAAAAAAATTAAATATTGACAACCCAATCAATGCAGCAATAATTGGTGCATTAAGTGCCTTCATTTTTTTAATGATTGTATCAAAAGGACAAGTAAACTGGTTTTATTCTATATTTCTGATCAGCGGTTTTGTTTGTGGATATGCTTTCATGTTTGGTTACAAAATGGAAAAAAAATCATGAACATCCTAATCACAGGCGCAAGCGGCTTTATTGGACAAAATTTAACGAAAGCCTTAATTGATTCAGAACACAGTATTACCGCATGTATTTTTAAGACAGAGCTACCCTTTAATGTGAAAATCTTAAAATTTGATTTTGCGAAAATGTTGAAAATTACTGATTGGTTGCCGTATTTAATTAATATCGATGTAGTGATAAATTGTGTCGGGGTTATTGCAGAAAATAAAAAGCATAGTTTTGAGCTCATGCATGCAAAATCACCCATTGCCTTATTTAAAGCCTGTGAAAAAACCCACGTAAAAAGGATCATCCATATTTCGGCATTGGGTGCAGATAATTCTGCTATTGCGACTTATCACAAAACCAAGCTACAAGCCGACAATTATTTACGTTCGAGCCCTCTTGATTGGTTTATCTTGCGACCATCATTAGTTTATGCAAAAGGGGGCAAGAGTTATCAAATGTTTAAACGATTAAGTAATTTGCCAGTCATTCCATTGATAGGTACTGGACAACAGTTGATACAGCCCGTTAGCCTTGAGAAAATTATTCAGGTATTGGTTAAATGTATAACGACCAAGCAAATCAATAAAACCATTGATGTGGTTGGAGAACAAATCATTAGTTACCAACAATGGATGGGGCAATTACGCGTAAAAAAATCAAAAGCACGGTATGTTTGTGTTCCATTGTTTTTAATGAAATTTATGGCAATATTAGTTAAACCTTTAAATTTACAACTATTTTCATATGACAATATAACCATGCTTGAACAAAGCAATGTGGGTGACTTTTCACAGTTAAAATCTTTTATGGAGAATAAAAAATGACCTATTTAATTTTAAAGTATTTACATATAATTAGTGCCATATTGTTATTTGGTACGGGTTTGGGGTCGGCTTTTTATAAATGGATGGCGGATAGAAATGGTAATATTGCTAATATAGCCATAACCAATAAACATGTGGTGCTTGCTGATTGGATTTTTACCACTCCAACGGTTATCTTTCAGCCGATATCAGGTTTTTGGATGGCCAATATTGTTGGTTTGCCATTGAGTACTCCCTGGATAATGTATTCACTAATTCTGTATATTATTGCAGGTGCTTGTTGGTTGCCAGTTGTATATTTACAAATAAAAATGCAAAAAATGTCCGAATGTGCCATGCAAAATAACACAGAATTGCCTAAAAAATATTGGCAATATGGCAAAATATGGTTTGTATTGGGAATACCCGCATTTATTGCCATGGTTTTGGTGGTGTTGTTAATGGTCTTTAAACAAATATGAAAATACAATTGTCATACTCACAAAAAGGAAGTCTAAAGTTTGATCAGAAACTAGATTTCTGTCTTAACAAGAGTAACAAAACGCAGGTAAAATTATGAAAAACAAATCACTTATGCAACAGACCCTTGGTGGTCAATGGGACTTATTGCCACCCGCTTTAAAAGTCCATTACGGCGAGAATGATAAAGGTGAAAATCATGCAGAAGGGGTTTTAAACATAGGTTATCCTTGGTTCATGCAATGGCCTTTGAGTTTTTTTAGGTTACTGGGAGCACTGGTTAATAAACGGGGTAAAGATTTAAAAACCACGGTTTCAAAAATCAATAAAGCAGGCAAACAATATTGGCACAGAGAAATTGTTTATCCCAATGGAAAACAAATTATTTTTGACAGCGTTTTTGTTGCTGGCGATAACAAGGACTTTATCGAATATATTAATTCATTCATTGGATTGCGAATGGTTGCTTTTGTTAAAGGCGATAAATTGCATTATGAAAGCAAAGGTTATGTCTTAAAATTAGGTAATATAAAAATCCCAATATTTGAATGGTTGGCATTGGGCCATGCCAGTATTATCGAATGGCAAGATGATGACAGTGATGACCAAACTTTTGATATGGACTTTCGCATCAAACATCCTATATTTGGTGAAGTGTTTTGCTATAAAGGCAGGTTTACAACTAAAAAATAATTCAGATTGTTTGGTAAAATTTAATTAATGGTTGGTATTAATTTTCGCTAAGGTCTGAATTTTCTAACATGGATTTGGGTATTTCTTTTTTGACTTTAACGCCCAAATCTAGCAATTGTTGGGCTTGATTAACTAGGTTGCCTTTGCCTTTATTAAGTTTGTTTAAAGCATCATGGTAAGTGCTTTGGGTGGTGTCTAATTGCTTGCCAAGTTTTTCGATGTCTTCGAGAAAACCTCGAAATTTATCATAAATATTGCCAGCGCGTTCAGCAATAATTCGGGCATTCTGATTTTGTTTTTCATAACGCCATAAGTTTTCAATGGTTTTTAATGTAGCCAGCAAAGTTGTGGGTGTGACAACAATAATCTTGCGAGTAAAAGCATCCGAAAACAGCTTGTCATTGTTCTGAAAAGCCACCATAAAAGCAGGCTCGATGGGAATAAACATCAAGACAAAATCAAGTGATTTCACACCTTTCAAACTGGAATAATCCTTTTCACTTAAAGTTTTAATGTGGTTTTCGATGGCTGCGATGTGCTCTTTTAAGAATAGTGCCTGTTGATCTTCATCATTGGCAGATGAGTATTTTTCATAAGCTATCAAAGAGACTTTAGAATCAACAATGATGTCTTTATTCTGAGGCAAATGGATAATGACATCGGGTTTAAGAATATTATTATCGGCATCTCGAAAACCACCTTGGGTTTCATATTCATGGTCTTTGCGTAAACCTGATTGCTCTAGCACCCGTTCTAGTATCAATTCGCCCCAATTGCCTTGTAATTTTTTATCACCTTTTAATGCGCGAGTCAGGTTGATGGCTTCGGTATTGAGTTGCTGATTGAGCTCTTTCAATCCTTGTATTTCTGTTTTTAATGAGGCACGTTGTTTGGCTTCATTAACATAAACTTCATTAACTGTTTGTTTGAAATCTTGTAGTTGTTTGTTAAAAGGATTAAGTATGCCATCTAGTCTTTCTTTGCTAGATTGGGAAAACTTCTTGTCTTTTTCATCAAATATTTCATTGGCCAGTGCTTTAAATTGATTAGTCATTTCTTGCCTTGACTCATTCAAAAGAGCCAGTTTTTCATCGGCAGATTTTTGCTGTTGTTCATTGAGTGTGGTCAATTCTGCGATAGTGGCTTGGTGTTGGGTGTTTTTATTGCTGGTTTGTGAACTGAGCTTATTTATGCGGTTTAAATCGATTTGTAATTCTTCAACACGCAGCTTTGCTTGTTTGTATTTTTGTTTGGTCACTTCAAAGTGAGTTAATAGTACTTTATTTTCTTCACTGAGTTTTTGTAATATTTTTTTTTGGTTGTGTCTTTGTTCTTGGAGTTCTGATATTTCTTCTTCAAAGCTATCATGTTGTTGTTGCGAGCTGGTTAATGTGGCGATGTGTAATGTGGTTATATTATCTAGGATCAACTTTGTTCGTGAACGCATTAAAAGCCATAGAATTAATGCACCAAGAAAAAATGCACCAGCAAAAATACTCAATTGTTGTAAGTCAATATTCATAGTTTAGCATCATAACACCAGTCGATTATTCTCAATAGCTGGGCAATAAAAATAAGCGCTATTTAATATTTTCGAAAAGGTAAACAAGGCATCGGTGATGCCGTCATTCAGGCCAGCCATTCGACGCATTTGGACTTCAAATCTATCCAAATTTTCACAAAAGGCAACAAACATTAATCCTTCTCCATGTTCATTTGACCAAGGAAGCGAACGTCTGATGATGTCTGCATTGATATCAAAAGTTCCTTGATCAGATCGGTTCACATGTGAGCTGGCAGGTGCATCATCCAATTCTTGATTATCCGATAATCGCCTGCCAATGGTGTTGTCTTTAAGGTCTTGGTTAAATGTATTGAATTTAGCCAAATCATGTTGCCACTGTTGTACAGCGACAAAACAAGAACCATCTGCTCGCATAACTGCTGAGATAGCTGCATCGCCATAGGGGTTTTCAGTGCCATCTTCATAACCGGTTAAATCATGTCCATTGCTGTCATTATTGCCTAAATATTTAAATCCATCGACTTGTAATTTTAAATGTAAGCATGGGGATAATAGTTGTTTAATTTTTAAGTACCTGATGGCGACCTTTCCCGCTTCTGAATCACGGATAAAGACAAATAAATCACCGCCTGTAGATGGAATTTCAACCGAGGCATCAAGCTGTGGAAACTCGCGGTAGCCTGTGATGGATAATTCTAAAGCGGTTAATGCTTTATGACCAAATCCTATGACAAGGTGTGCATCAACTATCAGTGATGATAAGCATTTTTTGAGTTGAGAATTATCTACACCCGAGTTGATGTTGTAGATTAAAAATCTGCCATTGGGAGTTCCTTTTTGCATAATTCCAATTTGTAAATTGTTCATACTTTTTACCTGTTTCTTCTGATCCAAGAGGTTCTATAGGGTTATTGTAACTATCTTTTAAGAAAAATTCTTGCGTATTGTCAACATTGCAATCTTTATATTTGATTGCTATACTTACAGACATTGATTTTAAAGATTATTCTATAACTTTAGGGGGTTATTATGCAAAACATACCAAAGATGATAAAAAAACACTTACTTTCTCTCATCTTATTGTCTGTATTGTCAACAGCAAATGCTGCAGATGTTAGGTACAATTATGAAAACATTTCCAATGGTGGAACTTCTTTCAGTTCATCTTCTCAAACATTCAACCTAACCGATGAAATGACTGGTATAAAGATTACTGATTATGGATCGGAATTAAATCTTGCTGATTTGGGGCTTTCAGATGGATACATGGATACGGGTTTTTCAGTTGCTCATTCTGGTAATGTCGGGGGAATAGATGCTCCCAGTGGCTACACTTTTAGAGCCAAAAGTTTTGATGTATGGCCTTCTGCTAATGCTGGCGGGCAAGTCTTGAGTACTGGTGAATTAGTTAATGTTATTGGTATAAGAAACGGTGTGCAAGTTATCTCTGCTAATGTTGCTATGGTTGATTTTGGACAAAATGCTACCAGTGATGTAAGGTGGCATAGAATAGATTTATCCTCTACTGTTTTTAATAGCACCGATATTGATGCCATACAATTTGTTCTCATCAACACTCAAAATTATATTGCTATTGATAATTTTATCTATAGTGATCTTCAGGTTGAAAACAGCACTCCGGTAATTGGCGGTACAGCCTCAGGGCAAGCTGTCAATGATAACGCTACAGTTTTACCATTTACTACTGTAACAATTGCTGATGCCGATGGCGATAACCTGACCATTACAGTAACTCTTGATAATAATGCAAAAGGTGTATTTACTCCTGCCTCATTAACGGCATCTGGTTTTACTGGAACAGGACCATATTCTCTTGCATCTAATTCTACATCTAACGTACAAACAGCCATACGACTACTGGATTTTAATCCAGCTAATAACCGTGTGAATGTTGGTAATACTGAGACAACCAGTTTTACTATTGCAATTGCTGATGCCAGTAGTGGTGCAAATAATACCAATACTTCAGTCATTTCAACCTCAATTAATGATGTGGGTATTGCATCAATCATAGGTTCTACAACTCAAGGCCAAACTTTGTTATCCGGTCTCACAGATGCAGACGGAATTACAGGAAGTAGCTTTAGTTATCAATGGAAACGCAATACGCTAAATATTGTTGGAGCCAATGCCATTGATTATGAATTGACGCAGGATGATGTGGGTAAAAATATAACTGTTACTATCAATTATACCGATGATTTGGCCAGTGTAGAGTCTCGTACAAGCCCTGCTACATCTTTGATTGCTAACATCAATGATCTACCAACAATTAATGGTACCATTGCAAGTCAAATGGTAGACGATACTGATACCATTTCACCATTTAGCCAAGTAACTATAGCCGATATTGATGGCGACAATTTAACTACATCAATTACACTGGACATTAATTCACAAGGTATCTTTACTCCTGCTTCTCTATTAGCATCTGGATTTTCTGGTTCGGGTCCTTATACTTTAGCATCAAGTTCACCCAGTACCGTTCAGGTGGCTATTCAGCAACTGGAATTTGATCCAACTGAAAATACCGTGCCTGCAGGTAATACTCAAACTACTGCCTTTACGATAAGTGTTGTTGATGTAGCGATCACTGTAAATAATTCTAATACCACTGTTATTGCCACCTCAATTGATCAAAATCCCACTGCTGTTTTTGATTCACTTGTCATGTTAGAAGATGCTCAATCAACGGTTATTGATGTTTTAGCCAATGATTTAAATACTGATGGTGGTACATTAGAAGTCGTTTCAGTGGTTCAGCCTGATGATGGTATGATTACAAATAATACCAGTAATATCAGTTATATCCCTGATAGTGATTATTGTAATGTGGGGACATTTGATACACCAGGTTATTTAATTAATGGGGGCTCAAATGCTCCAATACTTATAACCGTGACATGTGCTAATGATGCACCAAGCTTCGATGTGAATGGTGATATTGATGCCACAGGTTTGGTTGCTCCTTTAAACACACAATATCAAACAACAAATTTCACCAGTAATATTTCTTTTGGTCCAGCAAATGAGTCAACACAACAAATTTCACAGTATAACGTTTCAAGAATAGATGGTTCTAATGTGATTAATACCATTAGCCTAAGTAATTCTGGTGTTTTAGATATAGACTTTACTTTAAACCCAGGTGTGGCAATTGTTCAGGTGACACTGCAAGATGATGCAGGTGTGGCGAATAATGGAGTAGACACATCAAATGTTGTTGAGTTTTTAATCACATATGTAGATGTTGTTTTTGAAAATGGTTTTGAGCCACTATCTGGGCTGAGGTTTGTTAATGATTCAACTAATGATTTTAAAGTTTTGGATTACTTAGATTCAATTCAATATCTTTACCCATCAAATGATTATCCAGTCTATGATTTTGACAGTGACAGACTCTTGTTTAAAGGGCATTCAATGTCATTAAACAATGATTATTCCAGTGATAGAACAATGTTTATTATTAAAAACTGGATTAAAGAAATACAAAATTATTCAAGCAGGAACATTTATTAATTCAATAATGGTTGAGGTTGTGGGTAGTCAGTTTGGTTTTGTGTTTTAGGTAGGGATATTAAAAGGTTTAATCTGTTTTTTTACATGTATTTTTCTTTTAATCTCACATAATGATTGGCAGAGTATTCTAATTCTGCCATTTGTTTTTCGGTTAAGTCTCTGATTTTTTTAGCTGGATTGCCCAACCATAGCTCACCTGATTTAATATGTTTGTTGGGAGGCACAACTGATCCTGCACCTATCATAGCATGGTGTTCAATGATACATTTATCCATCACTGTTGCACCCATACCAATGAGACAATAATCACCAATTTCACAAGCATGTAAGATAGCAGCATGACCAACTGTGACACCATTGCCGATTTTCAGTGGTCCGCCATTCAAATCATGCGCACTTTTATGGGCGACATGTAGTATACTTCCATCCTGAATATTGGTGTCATAACCAATTTTGATAGAATTCACATCGCCACGCACCACCGTCATCGGCCAAATTGAGCTGTTTTTGCCAATTTCTACCTCGCCAATGACACAAGCTTGCGGGTCGACATAGGCAGAATCATGAATATTTGGAGAGATATTTTCGAATTTTCTGATTGAATGATTAGATAAACTTTTTGGCATAATTAAATTTGGGGACAACAAATAATGAACGAACATACTATACTATTTATTCAAAGTGATGCAGTTTTATTTGGCATCTTAGCAGGAATTTTAGGTCTGGTGTTTTATACCCAACAGCACCAAGCAGCCTTTTGGAAAAAGTTTTATGGCGTAGTCCCTGCCTTGTTGTTGTGTTATTTTTTACCCTCATTATTAAATACTTTTGGTTTGGTTGATGCCGAAAATTCTAAATTATATTATGTTGCCTCTCACTATTTATTGCCAGCAGCCTTGGTATTGTTAACCATTAGCGTTGATTTAAGGGGTATTGTTCGATTAGGGCCTAAAGCAGGGATAATGTTTTTAACTGGGACATTTGGTATTGTTATAGGTGGACCAATTGCATTTATGGTTGTACGTGCTATTTACCCAGAGTCATTTACGGGATCATCAGCTGAAGAAATTTGGAAGGGCATGACAACTTTGGCAGGGAGTTGGATTGGTGGTGGAGCCAATCAAGCGGCAATGAAAGAAATTTATCAAGTTTCAGATGCAGCATTTACTAAAATGATTGCTGTAGATATTATCTGGGCCAACATATGGATGGGAACTCTTTTGTTTATGTCCAAAAGAGCCAAATCAATCGATAAAAAAACAGGAGCAGATGTTTCTGCAATTGAACGCATTAAATTAAAAATGGAAACTTTTCAAACAGAAAATGCGCGTAAATTTAACCTTAATGATTTAATGTTTATATTGGCAGTTGCTTTTGTTGCCACCGGTGTTGGCCATGCTTTTGCCAATTGGTTTGCCCCTTATATCAATGAAAACTATCCCGCATTAAACAAGTTGTCTCTGGGTTCTGCTTTTTTCTGGTTGGTGGTTGTATCAACCATGATAGGCGTGTTCTTGTCCTTCACAAGAGCAAGAAACCTCGAAGGTGGTGGCGCATCATCAGTTGGATCCGTGTTTATTTATATTTTGGTAGCTACTATTGGCTTAAAAATGGACATTACACAGTTATTTGATGAACCTGTTTTATTCTTGATTGGAGGTATCTGGATTGCTATACATGCCATATTGTTGCTGGTTATGGGTAAATTGATTAAAGCGCCATTATTCTTTTTAGCCGTTGGTTCTCAAGCCAATGTCGGAGGAGCCGCATCAGCGCCAGTTGTGGCTGCCGCTTTTCATCCATCTTTAGCACCTGTTGGTGTTTTATTGGCAGTATTTGGATATACCATTGGTACATTAGGCGCTTGGTTTACAGGTGTTCTTTTGCAAATGGTTGCTGCATAATTTTTATCAACTAAAATCTAATTCGGGTCAGAGTAAAATAAGTAATAAAACCTTACTTTACTCTGACTCGAATTAGATTTAGACTAGCGGGATATGGACTTGTGTTTTTAAATTTTCTGGCTTGGTTCTTCTTGGATCCTTGTTGAGGTATAAATCAAAACAAGGATCAGCTCGTAATTCATAACCACTTTGCGGCAACCATTGATTAAAAATATAAGCATAAGTTTGATCTAAATTGTCATAACTGCCTATGTGCATAAATTTGGCATATTTTCCGCCTGCAATGGTTAATGTTGTTAAATTATCTGCCGCTGATATATCCACATCAATGTCCAAACAGGCATCGTATCTGATTTTATCAGGATCAGTCACATTCGGATCATCGTGTGACAATCCAAATCTACGCACTGATTTGTGCATGTGTTTATTGCCGTAGGCGAACTTCATGATTCGTCCCCAAGCTTCAGCAGCAATTTCGTCATAACTGCCAACTCCACGAGCGGCGATTACATTAATGTCTTTTAAGTTTACAATTTCTGCTTTCATTTTTTTATTCTCCTCTAATTTTGGAATATGAAATTTCTTAAATGCAATCATTTGTCTTCTGGCAATACTGGGTGTACATTTAAAATGGCTTTTAAAAGCCTTGTTAAATGATGATGAATTGTCGTAACCACTATCTAAAGCAATATCAGTGATACTTTTTTTAGAATACTGTAAATATTTAACAGCACGTTCTAATAACAACCTTTTGCGAAAAGCATAAACACTTTCGCCAACATAAGCCCGAAACAACCGATGAAAGTGAAATTCAGAATAATAAGCAATAGCTGCTAGTTCGGCTAATGTGATTTCTAAATCCAACGAATTCTCAATAGTGTGAATGACTTTATTCATCCGTTCAATGTGGGTTGAATTTTGGGTTTTCATGTTTTCTCAACAAATGATGTAGCAGCAGTTTAACCACAATTATACCCAATTACTTATCCATTCTTGCTAATTTAATACCGTTAAATTACATTTTTCATAATATTTATTATGTACCACATTAAACAACGTGGCCTATCTTTTAGGTTTATTTGAATTAGTATTGGAGATTAATATGAAAATGGTAGCAGTAATTATTAAACATTTTAAAAGGGATGTTTCAGAATTAACATCTTATCACTGGACTCTATGCACCACTGGTACAAATCAACTCTAAAAGAATTATGGTGCGAAAAAGAATATGGAGTAATAACCTAAGATCATAGAAGCCTTTAAAATCAAGACTTGTAATCTCTTACCTGACGGCCAACTTAGTTTCCAATTGACAAAAACAACACATCGGTTTATATTGTTTATTCACTAAAAAGGATTGTTTCCATCCATGACAGAAGATCAAAATAAAAGTTTCAGATGAAATTCAACGAAGACTCAAGAGTCAAAATCCCAACCATTCTACACCTAGTTAGATTAGGTTATGAATACCTGTCTTTAAAAAATGCTAAATGGGATATTAACACAAACATTTTCACAGATATATTTCTTGAAAGCATCCTCAACATTAATAAAGTACTAGAACCAGAAGACGCTAAACGTTTATTAGATGAAATTTCATTAAAACTTGATAATGAAGATTTAGGAAAGGCTTTTTTTGAAAGGCTAACAGAGAAGTCAGGCATTAAACTGATAGATTTTGAAAATTTTGACAACAACACTTTTAATGTAGTTACAGAATTAACCTACAAAAAAGATGATGAAGAATTTAGACCAGATATAATTTTGCTAATAAATGGCATGCCATTGGTATTTATCGAAGTCAAAAAACCAAATAACAAAGATGGTGTTTTAGCAGAAAGACACCGCATCAATACCAGATTTCAAAATAAAAAATTCAAGAAATTTGTCAACATCACACAACTCATGGTGTTTTCAAACAATATGCCATATGACGATGGTTCACCTTTGCCTATTGAAGGCCCTTTTTACGCATCATCCTCATACCACAAAACAGTTTTTAATTACTTTCGAGAAGAAGAAACTTTTGATTTAGATAAACTATTGAAACCAATAGGTGATACTACAGAAAACTTTGTGTTAAATGACAACAACCTTGTCAGTGTCAAGCATTCGTCAGAGTTTAACACCAACAAACGTCCAGAAACGCCAACCAATGCAATTTGTACCTCACTATTTAGCCGCGAAAGACTGGCATTTATCTTACAATATGCCATTGTCTATGTGGATGAAACCGAAGGTATGCAAAAACACATCATGCGTTATCCGCAGATATTTGCAACCAAAGCCATTAAGAAAAAGCTAGATGAAGGTATGAAAAGTGGCATTATTTGGCGCACACAAGGCAGTGGTAAAACCGCTTTGGCATACTATAATGTTAAGTTTCTGACAGATTATTATCAAGCAAAAGGAGTTATTGCAAAGTTCTATTTTATTGTTGACAGATTAGATTTGCTCGACCAAGCCAGTAAAGAATTCAATAGTCGAGGATTGTTTGTTCACAAAGTAAACTCCAGAGAAGAATTTGCCAGAAAAATCAAATCCAACAAAGCCATAGAAAATGATTCAGGCAAAACAGAAATTACTGTTGTCAATATTCATAAATTTGAAAACGACCCAAATGTTATCAACAATACTGACTACAATCTCAATTTACAAAGAATATATTTTCTTGACGAAGTACACCGCAGCTATAATCCACAAGGATCTTTTTTAGCCAATTTACGAGAATCAGATCCAAACTCAATCAAAATTGGCTTAACTGGAACGCCACTATTGGGAGATGAAAACAGTTCAAAAAAACTATTTGATGGCTACATTCATAAATATTACTACAACGCATCTATCAAAGATGGATACACTTTACGCTTAATTCGAGAAGACATAGAAACAAGCTATAAATTGACCTTAAAACAAGCATTAGAAGAAATACAAATACTAAAAGGTTCTGGTAACAAAAAGAAGCTCTATGCACATGCAAAATTTGTAGAACCCATGTTGGATTATATAGTCACAGATTTCGAAAACAGCCGTATAACCATGGATGATAACAGCATTGGTGCAATGGTCATTTGTGATTCAGCAGACCAAGCCAAAGAAATGTATCAAATCTTTAATTATAAATACGCAGATAATAAAAGTTTCGCAGTCAATGAGCCTCCCATGTTAATGGCAGCAGAACCTGGTGCAAGCTATGATGCAGGAAAAAAGAAATTAAGCAGAATCTTAAAAGGTTGAATTTTGAATAAATTTACACAAGAAGACGATAAAACAGAGTTTAAAGTAACTCTCACAGATAAATTAGAAAAAGAAGTCGTGGCCTTCCTAAACACCACTAAAGGTGGTGATATCTATATTGGCGTTGCAGATGATGGTCAGATTGTTGGTGTAGAAAATGCCGACCAACTGCAATTAATTATTTCAGACAAAATTAAAAACAACATATTGCCCACATGCTTGGGCTTTTATGATGTCTATCCAGAACAACACGATGGCAAAACCATTATTCATATTGTTGTCTCAAGAGGCACAGAAAAACCTTACTATTTAAAAAAATACGGTATGTCACCCGCAGGCTGCTATCTAAGAATAGGTACAGGCATACAACAAATGACCACCAATATGATTGACAATCATTATTCCACCCGTACACGAGACTCATTGCGAAATATCATCTCACCTCGTACAGCCAAACATAGCTTTGCCCAGTTAAAAATATATTATCAGGAAAATGGTTTTCAGCTCAATGATTCATTTCTCGAAAACCTAGACCTCTACACCAATGATGGCAAGCTCAACTATGTGGCATATTTATTGGCAGATGTTAACAGTGTCTCAATCAAAGTAGCCAAATATGCAGGGACAGACAAATGTGATTTAATCGAAAATGAAGAATATGGCTATTGTTCATTAATCAAAGCCACAGAAAGAGTGCTAGATAAGTTGGAAATAGAAAACAAAACATTCACTAAAATAACGGGAGCTGCCAGACGATTACAACGCAACATGATAGATAAAACCGCCCTGCGTGAAGCCCTAATCAATGCCATTGTGCACAACGACTACACCCGAGAAGTGCCACCAGTGGTAGAAATATATGCCGATCGTTTAACCA
>Ga0256845_1002408_pt1 | contig 13581 bp, 7 predicted proteins | sample RiftiametaG_FD_189101 | JGI IMG/M metagenome (GOLD analysis project Ga0256845, IMG submission 189101) | Tube worm associated microbial communities from hydrothermal vent at the East Pacific Rise, Pacific Ocean - Riftia | ecosystem: Host-associated > Annelida > Integument > Unclassified ...
ATTATAAAAGTGTCCTATAAAAATTTTAGAATTCAATTTTTTATCATAAATAAAGAAATCTTTTAAAAAAGAATTTGTATTACTAAACAAAATAAATTTAGAATCATTTGAATAACTACCGTTAATACAATTTTTACAAATTTTTTTGATTGTTTTATTATTCAATTTAAACTCTATTAAAGATAATTTTTCTTTACCAAAAAATGAATGTTCTATTTTCTGAAAAATAATACTTGAAGAATCTGTTGAAAAAACAGGAAAATGAGCTCCTGAATATACCCAGCCTAAACCCATAAAATCATCTCCACCAGAGAATTTATAAAAAACAGTATCTTTTTTTAAAATTAATGTTTGTTTTCCATAATGTTTATAAATAATTTTTAAGTTCCCATTTATAATAGTATCATTAAAATAAATATAATCTTTACTTTCATTATAATTTCTATATTCAATATTTTTTTCAATAATTATATTATCCGGTGTTCTTAAAAAAATTATTATAGAATTTTGTGCAAGATTATATCCAACTAATATATTATTTGATGAATGAAATAATTTTGTTTCTTTCTTTGTTTGTATATCATATATTGATATATCTCTATATTTATTTTGTATTAATAATTTTTGCGAAAAAATATTAATGCTAATAATAAAAAATATAAAAATAAAAATTGGTTTCATAAACTAATGATTTTGAAAGTAATAACTGTAATATGAAAATTCTCTAATATACATTTGTGCACTTAATAAGCCTGGTAATCTTAAAATTGGCACATTAAATACTCCTGAATGTAGCAGTGCTCTTGATGCTAATATAGCACAATGCATAGAATTTTGCATATTTGGAAAAATTGTTCCAAATCTATATGTAAATCCATTATTATTTATGTATGAATGATATGCAGAAAGTTTATCAATATTGACATTTCTTATAATTTGTTTTCTATAAAAAATACCTGGCTCTGAATAATAATCAGTCGTTCCTTCACCAGGTTTAAAAACATTTCTCCAATCATGCTCCAATTCATATGTTCCACCAGATATTTTTTGTTTAATTCCATTTTTATCAGTATAATGTACTTCTGAATGAGAATTACTTACCAAATCAACATTATCGCCATAAGCATTATAAGCATAAGCCCAAATATCGCTAACATTGGCAAAAGCACCGGAAGCGTAACCGAATTTTCCCCAACCTGATAACTCGTTCCAATCCCAAATACCACTGCCTTTGTTTGTAGTAAAATTATAAGAACCTGCTCCGTAAGAAACAACTAAATCGGATTCTCCTCCCGAAATAATGTTATTTACAGCAGAATAAAGAGTAGAAGATTCGATAATAGAAACTGTATATGAAAAAGGTATTGATGTTGAGTTAACATAATTCCCTAAAAATCCTGATGCAACTCCAATACCTACTTGAACAGCAGGTTTACCCGAACCTTCCCAACCTTGCCAATTGTTTGTTAATAAGTCATATCCACCTGCTGCAATAGTTGCTGCAATAGGAGCTAAAGGGGGCAAAAACATACCAACAATAGCACCTACTCCAATTCCAACTAATGTTCCTATAAAACTTTCCCCACTAGGGTCAACATACTTCAACGGATTATTAAGCACATAAGCATAGCGATTATAGTTTTGTGCATTGCTTGGGTCTTGTACATAGTTGTCGGGTGAGAGCATTCTACCGAGAACAGGGTTCCCGAAACGAGTTCGGGACAGGCTATACATTCTGCCGTTCATATTAATTAGAGCAAAGTGTTGAAGCATTTCGTGTCCTGTGCCGTTGGTTATTATATATATGGCTATTAAGCCTGTTGGTCCGCTTATGTAGTGGTATTCTTTTATGGTACCATCTTGTAAGGTTTCTTTTTCGTAGTTTCCTGCAAATATTCGGGTGTTTACTGTTGTGCCGTTTTCTTGCAGGGTGGTTTTTTTGCGGTAGTTTTCTGTTGCTTTGTAAACTACTCGCAAATTAGTTTGGTTTTTATATTGTAATTTTAATGCTCCCACTTGGTAAAGTTAGTAAATTTTTGACCATAGATTTTTATTACTTAATAAACCTATTAGTGCTATCTGGTTTTGTGCTAAATTGTTTAAAATGATATACTTCTTTTTTCTCTCTGTGCATTAAATAAAATGTGGTATCATTCAATATTTTTCCTTCTCTTAAATATGGATAACAATTATGACCAACTGTCCATTTTTCAATTTTAATAATACTATCTTTTATTAAAAATAATCCATACATATACATAGGTGCTTTTTTATAATTAAATGTGAAATCTATAGTATCACTATTTAAAATATCATTATAATTATATCCTGCACTATAATCAATAAAAATACCATTTGAATATAAAAATACTATTTGATAATGATCAGTATAATATTCGGTATAATAAAATCCATTTATTTTTAATTCTTTTCCTTTATAATCTTGCTTTGGTAAAGAAATTTTACTCCATATACAAGGATTAATTATACAAGATGTTAAAATTAAAATAAATAATAAAATAATAATCTTTCTTACCATAATGTATAAGGATTATGTGTTCCTACTGAATAAAAACGAGAAGGTGAGATATTTAAAACTCTAAAATATGGTGAAGGTTTTCTTCCAAATGTTGTTAACCAAGTTATACCATCATGAGCAATTTTATTTTGAGCAATATTTCTTATTTGTTCGCTATTCCAACCTGTTCGGTAATTTTTATATCCAAAATATAAAATTCCTGCTCTAAATTCATCAGGATTATCATTACCATTTGAAACATAAGTTTTATGACCTCCTATTATTTCTGTTTTTCTACTTTTTTCATCTAAACCGGGATCTCCTGTAAAGAGGTTAACTCCTACAGAATAATCTTTATATGAAAGTTGTAAGGCAGCAGTTCTATATCTATCTCCTCCATCGGCAGGTAATCCAAACATATAATCATTTTGATATGTTATAGAAAAATCTTTATAATGATAACCGACAGCTCCTATGTTTTGAGATGTATGTCCGCTTTTATAATAAGATGATGAATACCATATACCGGAAGTTCCATCGTCGTAACCTACTGTCCAATAGTATCTTGCTTCTTTTTTTGCATTTCCAAAGTTTAAACCATATCTTGTTAAACTCCCACCAACAGATATATGAAAATTATCATAATTAAAATTTAATGAACCATTTATTCCTACTCCTATTTGTGATGAACCATAAATTACAGCAGGACTTATACTAAATGATAAATTATCTGAAATAGGAATATTTAAACTTGGCGAATTATTAGATATTAATGTTGTTGCACTATATTTTAGTAACTCCCTTCCTAAATATTTACCTGCATCAGCTACTGTTGGACCAAAAATAGCAGTCATTACTCCTGCCATAACAGCTTTTTTCCCTGAGCCTTCCCAACCTTGCCAATTATTTGTTAATAGGTCATATCCTCCAACTACAATAAATGCAGCAATAGCAAATATAAACTCCCCACTAGGGTCAGTATATTTAAGCGGATTATTAAGCACATAAGCATAGCGGTTGTAGTTTTGTGCATTGCTTGGGTCTTGCACATAGTTGTCGGGTGAGAGCATTCTGCCAAGAACAGGGTCGTACATTCTGCCGTTCATATTTATTAGAGCAAAATGTGGCAACATTTCATGCCCTGTAAAGCCTCTAAATATAAGCGTAAGTGCTTGTGCATTATTGTAAGTCCAATCATCAGAATTTCTTATTCTACCCCAAGGTCCGTAATTTGTTTCTTCTACTACTGTGCCATTTGGTTCTAATATTTGGCAAATGCTTCCTAAATGGTCGGTGGCGGTGTAGTATAAATGTCCTGTGCCGTTGGTTATTATATATATGGCTATTAGCCCTGTTGGTCCGCTTATGTAGTGGTATTCTTTTACTGTGCCATCTTCAAGTGTTTCTTTTTCGTAATTTCCTGCAAATATGCGGGTGTTGGTGCTTGTGCCGTTTTCTTGCAGGGTGGTTTTTTTACGAAAGTTGCTTGGTCCGTATTCTATTTGCAATTGATAATTACCTTCTGCAATTGTCTTTGCTTTGTTAAAATTTGTGTATGTAATATCTTGCTGTGCAATGCTTATGGCATTTGTTGGGTTTGTTATTTGTGCAACGGCATGTTTTTTAGTTGGGTCATACGTGTATGTTCCTACATCGGTTTTTGATATTATGTTTCCTTTATTGTTGTAACATGTATTAAAAGTTTGCCCATTTACTGTCCAAGCTGTTAATCGGTCTAAATCATAACTAAATACTTCATTGTTTGAACCATCGCTACGGCTTGTTAGGTTTCCTTTTATATTATCCCATTCGTATGACATATCAAAATTATTGCCTGTTTTAATATTTGTTATACGACCAAAGCCGTTGTAAGTATATTCGGTTTTTAAACTACTTCCGTTTGCTCCAAGATATATTTTGTTTGGCTGTCCTTTTTCGTTATAATCATCGCAATACCAAATTGCTTGGTTATTGTCGGTTTTCTTTACACTCATTAGTTCGCCTTGTGAGTTGTAAATATATGTTAGCTCAAATCCGCTTGGATATGTTTCTTTTACAAGTTTACCGTATTGGTCATATTCAAAATTATGTGTATAGTTTTGTCCGTCAATTGTCTCAGTAGTTTGTGTTACTCTACCAAACTCATCATAAGTATTTTGGGTTTTATATCCGTTTGGTGCTTGAGTAGATTTTACTTGTCCAAGTCCATTGCCGTTTTCTACATATTCTATATTTGTTTCATCAGTTCCGTTAACAAGAATTGATGTAGTTCTACCGTATTCATCAATATTAACGGTTTGTTCATTATTATTTCCGTCTTTTTGATATTTTAACTTACCAAAAGCATTATAGTCATAAATTGTTGTTCCGCTGTTTGCGTCAGTTAATGATGTTTGTTGTGCGGTAATAGGGTCGTATTGCATGCCTGTTGCAACATTTTGTGCCAAAATGTTTGTTGGTTGACCGTTACTTGCAAATGTGTTTTCTATTGTGCCGAATGTGCCGGTGGTTTTAACCATATTTCCTGCTGCATCAAAATAGTTTGTAAATGTTTTGCCCTGAGAGGTAATTTTTTCAAAATATTTATTTTGTGTTGTTTCATTAGGATCATAAAAATCAAAAGTAGTTATAGTATTAGTATTAAATTTATTTTCGTGATAAGTTGACTTTTTTAATCTGCTAAAACTGTCAAATTCGTAGTTTGTACAGTTTGCTGTTGTGTAATTGCCTTCGAAATAGGCATCGGTAGTTTCTATTGTATGTCCGAATTTATCGTATCGTTTATCAGCATATATTTTATTGCCGAAAGTTTTTGTTCCTGTTCGCAATGTTCTGCCAAAACTGTCGTAGTATGTTTTTTTGTATGGCATATCGATTGTTTCGGTAAGTGTATAGTAAAGTGCCGTAGGTATTTCAGGATCTTCGCTCGTTACCCAATTTATTGAATTTGTTGTTACCAAACCTGTTGGCGAAAAAGCTTTTTTCAGTCTGCCCCAATTATCGTATTCGTATCTGGTTTCTAAACCTGTAATATCCGTTGTTTTTGATACTTTTCCCCAAATAGGATTATATTCATATGTAATTGTTTGGTCTAATTGATTTGTTCTGCTTGTAACATACCTACCTGTATTTTCAAAAGTAAAAGTTTCGTATCTATCAGATATTAATGGGTCTGATACTGATGTTCTTATTTTCCATGGATTACCAAAATTATCGTAATTTTCGTAGTGGGTTGTTATACCTAAGCTTTCTTGTGTTAACAAATTACCATTTTGATTATTATATGTAAAACTAGTGGTTTCTGTGAATTCTGGTTGAGAAGTTAATGTAGATGCTTTTGTAATTTGTGTAGGCAAATATGGATAATCTAAACCTGCATTTGTGTATGTGTAATTGTATGTTTCTTTTTTGTCTTCTTGTCCGTTTAATTTTTGATATAATATTTCTTTTTGTGTAATGTTTCCGTTGTTGTCTATTGTAGTGTTTGTGATTGTTTTTGTGTTTGTTAAAGTATTTTCTTCAACATATTTAATTGGTTTAAAAAGGTATCTTTTGTTTAGTAAAGGATATAGTTCAAATCCATCATCATCAAAATATTTTTTTATTTGGCTAGTTGCGAAATTATATGTTTCGTTAAAGTTTTCATCTGAAATTAATGTCATACTTGGTATCAAAAATTCATAATCTTTATTATAATCACTTTTATTTATTATTGTTTTTTCATAATCACTACTCCAAAAAGATGTTTTAACAATATCTTTAAATCCAAGAAAACCTTTCCCCAATTTATTATAAATTGCACAGTAATATTTATATTTTGCATAACTATGTCCATCTCCAAGTTCGTTGATAGTCCCATTATATCTCCATAACTCAGAAACAAGCATCATTGCACTTTTAAAATTACTAGTATATTCACTAGGTGTGTATTCACTTGCATCAATACTTTCTTTTTCATAAACATAAGACATTGGTCTGTATGCAAAAGCAACCCAATTATTAAATCCACCTTTAATTTTTGTAACAAATAATGAACGAGCATAGCCTTCGTTAGGATTATTAAACATACAACTAGAACCACCACAAACATTGTTTAAATATACAATTTTTCTATTGTTTGAATTGTTTGAAATATATAATAACTCTTGAATTCCATCCCCATTATAATCTATTGTATAAAACTTATCAGGGAAATAAGAACCGTAATCATATATTTTTTCATTAAAACCTATACCGTTGCTATAATTAACATATAATAGACCTGATATTCCACTATAAGCTAAAATATCACTTTTTTTATCACCATTAAAATCGCCAACAATAAATTTATAATTATTTTGTGTATAAGAAACTGATACATTTTTTTTAATTAAAGAATTACCTGTTGATATCCAAATTTTAGTATTTGGGTTTGTTGTATTTTTATTATATGTAAAAATATCTGTTTTACCATCGCCATTAAAATCACCAAATAAAAATTCATTTTCTATATTTAGTAAGTTTGATGTATGTAATAAAATTAATTCATTATTATTATTTAATTCAAATATTTTAATTTTAGTATCGTAAACTAATAAAATATCTTGTTTTCCATTTCCGTTAAAATCAATAATATAATATTGTTTGGCATTTATTAAATTAAAAGGATTTATATTTGAAATAGTTGAACTAGAATTTTTTTTTAATGAAGTAAATGTTATTTTATAATAATTTGTATTATTCACATCATCAGCTTGGTTAAATAACTTATTAAGTGCTAAAATAACATCTGTTGAGCCATCTCCATCAAAATCACCATTAAAAATAAATTTCTTTTTAGGGGTAAAATATTTAAAAACATTACTAATATTTCTTTCTACAATATAAAATCCCATATCACTCCCATAAAAAAACTTTATTTTGTTTATTTTAATATACTTTGTTTTATTATTATCAGTGTAAGAACAATTACCATTATAACCTATCTCACAATATTCTATATCATCATATTCATAATAACAACAACAAATATCAAATGATTTTTCAACATCTAATAAAAGTATATCTTCAAAGTTATCAGCATTATAATCTGCAAAATATGCTGCTGCGGCATTACCTATAAATTGATTTTTACTATTATCAATATAACAATAATTTGAAAAATCTCCTGTTGTAGCCAAATCGTCTTGTATTTGATTAAATGTTGTTAATTTTTTTAAACCATAATAATTTGAATATTTTGCTGCTACAATATCTGTTTTACCATCACCATTAAAATCTCCTGAAAAATATTGAAAAGGAAATGTTGTATTAAAATTGGATAAATTATTACTACTTATAATACCTTCTTCACCATATTGAACAACAATAGAATTTATTTTTTCTCCATTTAACCCTATTTCTTCTATTTCGTTGAGTTTAGAGTATAAATCAAAATTATGTTTAAATTTATATGTCCTTACCAGTTCATTATTAGAAAAAACTTTAATCATTCGTAACAACTTAGTTGTTTTTAGTTTTTTACCGGCAAAAAAAACTTCGTTTTTATCTTCTCTTTCGGTATAATAAAATTTTATTGAGTTATATGGGAATAATCCTGCATCTTCGTTACCAGTATAGTTTATTTCTTTTATAACTATTTCTCCTTCTTCGTTAAGATATTTATACTCTGCATAGTTTCCGTTTCTATCTATTATTTTATTAATATACCAAGCATAAGGGATATTAATATCTTCGGGTGTTAATATTGCATCTTGAGTAAAACCATATTCAATAATATTTCCATTTTTTGTTTTTAATAAAAAAGTATTATCATTTATATTGTACTTTACTCTACTAAAATCTTCCGCTTCGCCTGCATATATTATTTCACTGCCATTTTCCGATATTTTTATTAATCTTCTGCCATCTAATGAAAAATTATCGGTATTGTTAAGTTGTACACCTTCAATAATATCGTCAAAATACATATTTTTTCCTGTTCTTGTAACTGCCGATAAACCAGAAATACTCCACCCTAAACCTGCAATACAATTTCCCGATTGACTATTATAAACAATAGAAACTTTAGGAAGCATTCCATTAGTTCCTTTAGGTATGTAAATAGGAATGTTATAAACCGCACCACCTGTTGCTGTAACATCAGCTTGTCCCGCAGTTGTTCCTACTGCCAATGATGTATTTAATGGTCTATCGTCTATATCAACAATCTCACCACCGCCTTGATAATCGGTAGGATAAATAAGACTTTCATCAATTCTGCCAATCATATAATCGCTACCATCTTGTGGCGGCTTATAACTATAACCTGGTAAATATCTAACATAATCTCTAGCTTGATATGTTTTAGATTGGTTATTATTACTTAAGTTTAATTCGAAATATTCTGCATTCTCAGTTATATGCTGAGCAAATAAACTAAAGTTTATTAAAAAAATAAATATCTTAAATATTAATTTCATATTATATGCTATTACTAATTACACATTATATAATTGTAAATTATCAATTAAATTACTGTTCTGCATTATAATCTACAAGTTCCCACCAGACAGAACCAAAATAAGGTAATTCTCCAGCATCTGTTTTATATTTTATTAAACCAATATTTTTAGCCCAATAAAAATGATGCCAATAATTTTGGTTATGTCCAGAAGATATATCTATAAAATGTCTAATATTATAATAAGTTTTACCTCTTACTGTCATACTATCTAGCTCTTCAACAAAATAACCGTTTTCGGTAGGTTCTTCGTATTGTCCAGGTAAAGAATCGGTACTAAGCGAGCTATTAAAATAAAATTCAGAATTATTATAACTGTTTCCATAAGCTTTTCCTCTAAAAAAAACAGGGTCGTTTTTAACATAATATAAATAATTGTAATAATAGTAATTTCGTTTTTCCATTGCATATTTTTTTGTTTTATGATATAAATTAGAAGAAAAATCTACTGTTAACCAATTGTTAATTAAAGTATCTGTGATTGTTGTGTCAATAAGTTTTATATCTGTGTAATATGCTGTTCCTCCTGTATCAATCTGTATAACTGTTATAGTATCTAAAAACACCTTAAAACTATCAACGCTATCTGGTATATCATAATAACCAAGTGATGGATTAATTATATGTATAATACTATCAGATTCGTAAACCCACCAAGAGTTGGGCTTAAATAATGCAAACTCACGTGTAATACTATCTAAAACAGGTAGTTTTGGTGCTTCTGGTATTGGCTCTATTGGAGTTGGTTCTTTTGGTTTATTACAAGAGAATACTATTGTTATTAATAAGAAAATTAATATTATATTTTTTGTTTTCATAATTCTAATATTTTTAATTACTGTATATTCTTTTATTTTATCTGCAATTTTATTTATTTTTTATAATCAACATCACAAATAATATTCTCATTTATTCGCCCAACCATAGTGCCATTTTGCCCCGAAAAATGATACCCGGGCAAATAACAAACATAATCGCGGGCTTCATAAATATTAGCTTGCTCACTATCATTTGCATCAAGTGTTATTGTTTGTTGCGAAAACAAATAATTTATTAAGAATATTGTTAAAATAAATAATAGTCTTTTCATAATTTAATTAGCTACCCATTTATATGTTTCTGTTAATGTTGTATCCGTATTTGTTATTTTTGATTCTGTTCCATATATTTCTTTATATGGATCATTAATATCATCATATGTTTTAATTTTTATATATGAATTATCAACGTCATTTTTATTATTATATTTAAAATTCTCAATAATAATTTCTTTATTTGATAGTCTTTTTAAATAACCTTTCATCGGTCCTGCATTTATATATATTTTATCTTTATCGCTATCTTCCCAATACCAATTACCTTCATCTGTCCAAGTGTAAGAATCTGTATAAACATAATTTGTATCAGAGTAAGTATTAACTATTGTGTCTCCATCTGTTATAAGCAACTTATTGTCATCATACTTATACAAAATTGCTGTTTTTGATATTTCAGCTGTCCAAGTATGATTCTTTTTTAGTTCTAAATCAATTTTATATGAATATTCTTTATTGTAGTGATTATATTGATAATAATAAGTTTTTTTATTAAAAAAAATACTATTACTAGTACTGTACGTTGTTTTAAACTCTTCTGATATATTTTTAAAATAACTATTTGTTATTAATTTATTATCATTATAACTCTCTTCTTCTTTAGAATCATATATTTGAATATCGTAATTATTATTAATATTATTAGTTGTTTTTGTTTTGTTATATATTTTATATTCTTTACTATATTCCTCTAACTTCCATTTTCCAATTACCCTGTTATCTCTACTACGTAAAGAAATCCATGGGTCATCTTCGCCTTTTCGGCAAGAGTTAAATATTAAACTAACTACTGTTAAAATACTTATTAGTGTTAAAATTTTTATTTTCATAATTCTAATATTTTTTAATTACTGTATATTCTTTTATTTTATCTGCAATTTTAATTTTTACAATATAAGTTCCGTAAACTTGATTTGAAAAATTAATATTTATTTTGTCGGAATTTATTTTTTTTGTTTTTATTAGTGTCCCATTAAGAGCATAAACAGAAACTGTTCCTTGCTCGTTTTCGTAGTTTTCTATAAAAATATTCAGATTTTGTTTTACGGGGTTGGGATAAAGTAAAATATTTTTTTCTGCTATTTGTTCTTCTAAGGTATCAATATTAATTTTATTTCTTGTTTGTGCAGGTATAATATAAATAGATTTTCGTTTTATTCTGTTACCTGCGTTATCGTAATAATAAAATACAACACGTTCATTTTGCGAATTATCGGGATTACCAACGGCTTTATTTTCTTGAGAAAAACCCGATAAATTAATTAGCGTAAATATTATTACTATTAATATGTATTTTATTTTTTTCATATTCTGTTTTTTTATTACAACAAATGCACTAATATAGATTATCTATAAAAACAATCCCTCCTACCCCCCTTAATAAGGGGAAATTGCTTGTGCTAATATTTTTATTTCTTTTATTCATTAGTCGTTCATCATTCGTCTTAGAATCTAATATCTTATTATTTTTCTTTTTCAAGTTTATCAATTCGTATCATTAATTTTTCAATTAATTTTTGTTGGTTATTAATAGCTTTTTCTTTTTCAATAGTATAAAGTGTGAGTTCTTCAACTTTCTTTAATAATTTAATATTCATTTCGCCAAGTTTAATGCCTTCTTTTGCAATTTGTTTGGTTGTTGGTATTTCGGGTAAATGATTGTTTTCTGTAATAAATTTTTCCAAATCGTTTAGGCTAATTGGTTTGTAATCATCAGCAAAAACATAGTCAGGATAAGTGTAATTATTAACATCGGCAACTACAATATTTTCTTGCGATACAATTTTGCCTTTAACTGATAGTGCTTGTGTTGGATTATCTGTTCCTATTCCAACTCTGCCATTTTCTTTCCAAACAAGAATGTTTTTTTCTGTTCCATTTTGCATTGTTCCTAATGCACCTCCACTCCAGCCATAAACTACAGGTCCGCCAATATCTTTTCCGGCAAATTCTTCTTTATAGGCTATTCCGTGATTTACATCTTTAAATATTAGTGTATTTTGTCCTATTTTAATATTACCATTTACTTCTAACTTTTCGTGAGGATTATCTGTTCCTATACCAACAAATTCATCATTATAATATATTTTTTCACCGTTCTTTTTCCAAATAGTAAAACTATTTGTTGCAATTCCCGAAATATTTCCTTGTGCATCGGCTACAAGTAGTCTATTACCTTGTCCAACAAGATTATCAAATTTTAATGCTCCTGTGTTATTTTTTATTCTAATACCTTTATTCCCTGCTAATAAATTTAGATAACCTGCTTCTTTAAAGTTTATGGTTGCTTGATAATTAGCTATTTGTATAAATAGCCCATCGTTTTCGCTTGTTCCACTATTTGCTGTAGTTAATTGAAAACTTGTTACTATTGGAATGCTAACAGGATTTCCTCCGTGTCCGTTTATTTTGTTAGAAAATGGATTTATATTGTTTTGAGAACTTGTTCCTGCATTGTGCAAATGTAAATTACTCGTAGGTGTTGAAATACCTATACCTACTTTTCCGCTATTATAATATACATCGTTATTTGTTTTAGCCCAATAATTTATATTGCTTAAATCTACATTTGAATTATTATTACTTAAACTTAAAACATTACCCGATAAATTTAATTCTTGTAACTCGTTAGTAGGGTCGGCATCGGCATCATCAATATTTATTGCAGAATTATCAAGAGAACTTAAATCTACTATTTTTGTTCCTCCTGCATCGCTTATCTCTAAATTTGTACCGTTTAAACTTGCCGATGTTATTAACTCGTTTGTTATATCCCCATCAATTTCTGTTATTAAATATCCGTTGTTATCTACATAATCATCAACCTGTGTTTCTGTTAATGGTAAATATGTCGATAAATCTACACTTGTTGCATCATTAGTTAATGATAAAATATTTCCGCTTAAACTTAAATCTTGTATTTCATTATTAGGGTCGGCATCGGCATCATCAATATTATCAGGGATTGTTATTGTGCCTCCGTTGCTTAGTGTAAGCTCGTGTCCTGATATTGATAAACTTTGATTATCGGTATTATCCATAAATGCAGATAGGTTTACTCCTGTTCCTCCGGAAATATTTAAGCTAGTGCCACTTAAACTAAGGTTTTGTTCATCTGTATTGTCTAAATATAATGATAAATCTACAGAGCTAAAACTGTTTAAACTTAAAGTATTGCTATTTAAATTCAAATTTAAGCTTTGCCAATTTGCTAATCCGTTCGCATCGGAAAATAAAATTTTATTTATTCCTTCATTTCCATTAACATATTTAAAATAACCTACCAAATGTAATTTTGTATCAGGTAATATTGTTCCAATACCAACAAACCCATCTTGTGAAATGCGCATTCGTTCTGTATTTGTTGTTAAAAAGCGAATGTATGAACGTTCTTGTTGATTAATAGATATACCTAGCTTTTCATAGCCTATACCATCTAATCCTATTAAAAATCCATCAGTGCTTGATTTTCCTGTAAATATTCCTGA